>Ga0114931_10000011_pt1 | contig 201951 bp, 266 predicted proteins | sample 2SBtaG_FD_89579 | JGI IMG/M metagenome (GOLD analysis project Ga0114931, IMG submission 89579) | Deep subsurface microbial communities from Kolumbo volcano to uncover new lineages of life (NeLLi) - 2SBTROV14_V59a metaG | ecosystem: Environmental > Aquatic > Marine > Volcanic | place: Kolumbo...
AAAACTATATCATTAGTAAGTGTTTTTTGCCCGCTAATTGTTTGGTTAGTGGTTGTGTCTAAAAAGTACGTGCTATCATGCCCATCGAGTAAGTCTGCATCTAAGCCAGAAGCGGCACCATCAACCGTTTTTATTTTGGCAAGCACGTCAGCAGCCGTATAGGAGGACGAAGCCAAAGCCCCAATGTCTGTCAGGACTTGCGCTGGAGTACGCTGCTGCAAGGTACTCGCGCTGAGGGCGTTTATGTAATTACCAGCCGTATAGGAAGCTATACCCGTACCACCGCGCACGACACCTAATGTCCCGGAAGTTAATATACTGGTACTTAAATTGGGAATGTCAGCGGCGATTAGAGACTGGAAGGCAGCGGTAGTTGTACCTGTGGCGCGTAGTACCTGGCCCGCAGTAAGACCACTAACGGTGTGCTCGGCCCCAAGTGCTGTCGTTGTTGCTAAAACGTGAGCAGACGGGGCAAAGGTTGAGGGAACGCCTGTGAGATTGGCCCAAGCTAGATAATAACTGCCAGTTTGTGCATCTAGTAAATCCGCGTCTAACCCTGAGCCAGCGCCATCCACCGTTTTAATCTTAGTTAGGATATCTGACGCTGTATATGACGACGCGGCCAGAGCACCGATATCTGACAATACTTGCGTTGGGGTGCGCTGTTGTAGGGTAGTGCCTGTGGCGGCATTTATATAATTGCCCGCCGTATAAGCAGTAAGTCCGGTCCCACCATACGGAACAGTGATGGTTGGGATGCGAGCCAATCCAAAAGTACCAGTTGTAATCTTTCCGGCGTCAAGGTTTGGAATATCTGCCGCAATTAGATTCTGAAAGGCTGCCGTGGTTGCTCCCGTGGCACGCAAAACTTGGCCTGCCGTCAACCCACTCGTGGTATGTTGCGCACCGAGCCCGGTCGTAGTTGCTAACACGTGTGAAGAAGGTGCAAAAGTTGATGGAACTCCTGTTAGGTTTGCGTAGGCCAGGTAGTATGTTCCTTGTTGTCCGTCTAACAAATCCGCATCCAACCCACTACTTGCACCGTCGTTAGCAGCCGTCCATACAGGACTACCAGCTAGAGTCAAAGCCGTCGTAGCCGTTACAGTATCAGCGGATAGTGTTCCCGTAACAGCCGCATTATTTCCTACTGAAAGATTCGTTGTACTTGGTATAACAACAGAGCCAAGCGTAGAACCTAATATCAAATCTCCCTGCTCAGCTTGAACCCATAAATCCAAGGTTGAGGAAACACTATCTCCAATGTAGCCTGTTCTTACTGTATTACCAGAGTCATAGAAACCAACCCAAGCTGTATTATTTGCGGCACCAGATGCGTTTCCAAGAACATGTACGCCGCCTGGTACTGTCAAAGTCCCCGTTAGCGTTAATGCTCCTATTCCCGTATCCCCAGCTTTATTAATGGGAGTATACCCTAGACGACTAATAGTGTCTGCGTACCAGGCACCTTGTTGTCCATCTAAAAGGTCTGCGTCTAATCCTGAATTAGCACCATCCACCGTTTCTATTTTTGCCAAAACATCGGCAGCGGTATAACTAGAAACAGGGAGATAATAGCTACCTTGCTGGCCGTCAAGTAAATCAGCATCTAAACCGGAACCGGCCCCGTCAACTGTCTTAACTTTTGTCAATACATCGGTAGCGGTGTAGGAAGACACCGGCAAATAATAGCTGCCTTGCTGCCCGTCGAGTAAGTCTGCGTCAAGGCCGGAAGCGGCCCCATCGTTACCAGAAGTCCATACAGAAAAGCCACCCACTTTTACGTCTGTGGCGGCATAGATAGTCGCCCAGGCAAGCGAGGAGCTTCCTAAATTACGAGTATTATTAGTTTCTGGGGTTACAGCCCCGTCCACCTGTATGGCTTCTAGAATTAGCATGTATTATCCGACAACAACGACTCGATATTGGTTTGTGGTTGGTGCCGTGGCAAAGACAATAGTAGCACTGCTCACTGTGGTTGCTTCAACGTCTGGAATAACCTGTGAGTAAGGAGAAGCTGCCTGTCTAACCATCACCACGATATCTTGCGTGTTTAAGTTATGGTTGACTACAAAAGAGGTAGTAGTACCGTCTCCGATGCTGGCACTGAATTTTCCTGTAGCCCCGAGATTGACACGGGCACCACTGGCTGTTGTAGCTCCGGTACCACCGTATGCAACTCCGATGGTAGTAGCGTTCCATACACCACCTGTAATTGTACCAAGGGTAGTGATAGAGGTTTGTCCAGAATAGCTAGCAGAGATTTGAACAGTACTTGCATTGACCGTAATACCAGGGCCCGCCCCCACAGCAAAAGTGGTTCCAGACAGAGTTAAACCTGCACCGGCTGTGTATGTTCCAGCGCCAGAAAATTGAGCAAAGGTTAACGCTGTGGTTCCAACGGTAATAGGGTCAGGAGTTGTCAAAATCCAACTTGTTGTGGCATTTGCTGTACCATTTTCAACGAAAGTGAACATACCTGAGACGATATCAGCGTTTGTTGCAGCGTCAGGAGCACGAGTCATAGCGGAAGCTGAGCCGTTGAAGATATAAATACCGTTTTCAGAAGCAGTTGTCTGGTTCTTCAAAAGTACTCTGTCTCCAGTTGCAAGAGTATATCCATCAATAGCTGTTCCTGGCCCGGAAATTGTGACATTGGCAGTTGATGCAGCTTCTACAGCTTCTTTTACCACTAGCCCCTGAGCAACGGAATCAACATAATTCTTTGTAGCTGCGTCTTGGGCATTCGTTGGGTCTGCAACATTAATAATTTTGTTGGCATTCATGCTAACATTAGCAAGAGGGGCAGCAAATGTGTCTAGGGTATAGCTGGTAACTACCGTTTGCAAGTCAGAAATGGTGCTAGCAACCTGTGTACCAGTCATATTGGCACGGCTTAGGTAGTAGCTCGGGGCTTGTCCATTTAAGTTAGAAGCGTTTGTAGCGCTAGAAGCATTACCGGCCAGGGCAGCAGTAATCGTGCCTGCGGAAAAATTACCGCTTGTATCTCGGAAAACAAGAGTACTTGCCGTATTGACATTGGTAGCCGCATCCAGTTTAGCCTTGTCGGCTGCACTCATGGAACCGGCTGCGCTACCAGTAGCCGCTGTAATTCCAATTGTGGCAACGCCGCCGCTGATAGTAGCAGTAATAGGTGCCGTCGGAGTAACGCTTGAGAGCCACGCATCAGAGATAGTGACCCATGCAACTCCATTCCAAACCTGAGCCGCATTGCTGGTAGTGTTATAGTATATCCTACCTACGCCTGGGCTTGAAGGAGCTGAAGCCAGGTTTTGTAGAGCAACGTTTTGAATTTCGTTGGTCGTTAAATCAATTGCTGTAAGAAACTTCATTATCTCTCCTAGTTAAAATAGGCAGCCCCGCTGAATGGGGCGCTGAAATTTAGCCGAACATTGTTGTCGTCAATGTATAAATACTCTCCATAAACTACGGTTCCTGCTGAATCTACCACTTCAATCGCGGGCCGTTTACCTAAATTATGGGCAACGGACCAAGATGCGGAAGGAGAAGGCTGTGTGTAAACAAACCTAGCATCTCCTCCCGCAGGAACAATAGTGGCGTCAATAAGACTATGCACAAATTCTGTAGTAGCAATCCTTGTAGAGCGGTCACTGTTTACTGTTGTCGTAGCACTAGGAGTTCCTGTTAGCTGAGCATTATTAAAAACAGCATTAGCCAGGGTAGTTTCTAAGTCCAGCAATGTTTGTGTAACCGGCGTATCATACGCGAGGGTGCCTTTTAAATCTTTTAACACAGAGCGAAGAAAGTTCAAATCCTCTTCTAAGTCATGAAGACTAGCATACCCCAGCAAATCCAGGGTATCATCAATGTTGCTACTTTTCGCTATCTGGTATTGTTTGAGGATTGTTTGGGACATTTTGCTGCTGTTGCCTCATGTAGTCAAGTAAATCTTTATTATGCTCTTTCTTAGCCTGAATTTTTAGTAATTCTTCTTTGAGCATTTCGAGGCGTCCTCGGAGTTCAGCTTCCCGAGTGTCAAGTGCTTGGTTGTTTTGTGATAGAATCGGTTCTAAGTCCATAAATTACCTTCCTTTCCTTATATCTTGTACTGAATGAGAACTAAGTCATTAAGAGCCGGAGCGATGTTAAACTCTATTGTATTCGCGTTTAAAAGTACGTAATCCCCTGTTGTTCCGGGGCTTTGAAGAACTCCGTTTAGGGCAACAAGATAAATGTCTCCCGGCGCGGTAAAAATTCGGGTTGCACCGTCTGCTGTAAATGCTTCCCAGGTGAATGTTCCGGCATAATCATTTGGCACGGTAACTGGTGAAGTGTTGATGTTTTTGTTGAGGCCGCCGAGAAGAGGAGTGCGCAGGGCAGGCATAATGTAATCTGTCAAATTATCAAAGTTAATCACAGAAAGGGAAGAAGGAACAATCTTATTGTAATAGGTTGTCGTGTCCATTACAATCTTGAAGGTATACCAATTTTCTCTAACTGCATCTGAAGTACTCGGAGATAAGTTCAAATAAAAGGTTCCATAGGAGTTTGTGTAAGTTCTGTCTGCTAGATTGCCTATCGTGGCTCCTGAATAAATCATTTGTGTATTTAGATAGACTTCTATCAAGGCCCCCTCGTAAAGGAGACCTTGCGCATCCCTAAGCACTCCTTGAATTGGTGTAGTTGCAACAGCCATAAATTATCCTTATGGTACGTAGCTTAAAAGTGCCTGTGAAGTCAACTCGACAGAAGCAACACTCGGAACATAGCCTTTCACGGTAAAGCCAATGATGGGAATATTGATTGTTACATCTAGGCCAGTTACCAGAGGTAGTTCGAAATATCCAGTCTCGTCGGTAAGAGTGCTCGCAGCTTCTCCAATAATACCAGACTTGGATACGAAATATCCAGCACGATTCAACTCAGCTTTAACTGGCTGATTGGCGAGTGGTGTACCAGACACATCAAGAAGGGTACCATAAACAATACAACGAGAGGGAGAATTAATGACCTCAGAGCCGCCCCAAATATGACGTTCCCAGGTTGTAACACCATTGTCCGTATAAATGAAAAGCAAGTCCTGTACTGTGTCAGGAAGGGTAGCAAGTGTTAAAGTGACAAGGGTGGTATCAAAAAGAGCAGTAAATGCATACGTGTATTGTCCATTTCCAGCGTTAATGGCGTTATAAGCTTCGAATACCGATGTAGAAGTATTCCAATAATACCCATCGCTATTACGACGAATAACCAAAGTCAGGGCCGACACCTGCTCTTTGATAAGCACGACCCTCTCATTAATCTTATGAAAATACTCCTGAATCATGGTACTCCTATTATAAGTGAATTAGGCCGAATTATTCAAGCATTTGCTTTATTTGCTCTACCGGCAATTTCATTATTTGGGCTTCGGTTAACCCCTGTTCGTTTGCTGAGGAGACAAGCTTCTCCTTGTCCTCGCGTGTAAGAGCAGCTAAGAAATTAAGCGTGGAATAAATGTCGCTGGTTTCGGGGTCGAGAAAGATGCTTTTCAAATAGTCGATACCTTCCTCATAAGTATCAAAAGCCCCATCAATCTGAGCATTGAATAGAGTATTGATAAGCTGTCCGAAGTGAGGACCCCCTCGACTATATTCCGAAGGAATTTCTCCAGCCTTGGCAAGTTGAATTAAATCCTTACCGCCGATAAGGGGTGCAGGCTTATCCTCTTGTACTCGTAATTGATGGGCCATTGCGACCATCTGCTGAGCGGCTTTCGGCATTCCTTTAGGAAGCGGCGGACGACCAGAATGGTCAGCTTCGATTACAAGACTAAGCATATCAATATTAGCAGGAACAAGCCTTAATGCAAGGCGTCGAATGCTACGTGGATTTATGTCGTTTAGGTGTGCCATGTGTTCCTTTACCAATGGCAAAATACGCTCGATAATGTCTCTCGGAGCACCTATCGACTCTAGAAACTCCTCCGTCGGGACAACCCCTTCAACAGGATGGGCGGGAGCACGCCAGCGCCCCTCAATTACGGCGGTCATTGCTGGCTTTCCAAAATCGTGACAAAGGGAGGCTAGTAGCAGAACAGCCCTGTCCTTACCCTCCAAACCCTCACGATTTGCAATTTCAACAGCCGCATCCGTCACATGCAAGGTGTGATGCCACACATCTCCTTCGGGATGCCATTGGGGGTCTTGAGGAATTCCGATTAAATTGTTTAGCTGAGGAAATAATTCGACCCATCCTGTTTCCCTCAGCACTGTTAGTCCTGCACTTGGCTTCGTGGATTTTGTAGCCCATTTGTAAAATTCCCCCCAAATACGTTCTACGGCAAGCGTTCTAAATTCTCTACGCAACTCGCTTGCTAATTGAGCAGTAGCAGGGTCAATCTTTAGATTAAATCTCCCTGCAAATTGAAAGCCTCTCAAAACCCGCAAAGGGTCTTCTGCGAATCTTTCAGAAGTATGCCGGAGGGTACCTTCCTTTAGATTCTTTACCCCTTCGTAAAAATCAAGCAATTCCCCCTGGGGAGTCATAGCCAGCGCATTAAAGGTAAAGTCTCTACGAGACGCCGCTTCCTTTGGAGTCATAGTGTGGTCGGGCTCAACAATAAATCCTCTGTGACCTTCACCTTGTTTGCTTTCTCGCCGGGGTAGAGTAAAATCATAGTCCTGGTTTGGAGTCGTCAGCTTTATAACACCAAAGCTGGCTCCAACAGTATCCACCTTTCCGAAATTCGAAAGAACCTGAGTTAGTGTAGAGGCATCAAGACCATAGATTTCTACGTCAATGTCCTTGCTGGAAGCCCCGTAGACTTTATCTCGGACAACTCCTCCCACGAAGAGAGGCTTTCCTCCAGCCTTCTGAATAGCATTTATAATACCATATAATTCCTGGTCTATCTGGATAGGGTCATATTGCGTCTGTAGATTATCTTCTAGCTTGCGCAATTCCCATGAGTCAACCACACCATTCAAAACATCTTGAAAAGTGTAGGAACCCCCCGAATAGTCTCCCGGCTGTTTCACCGTTTGTCCTTTCGGGCCATTTATAACGAGTTCATAGCCTTTAGGGACTATGAACCCTTTAAACACAAAGCTATTCAATCTTTGAGCCATCGTAATTACGTCCAATCAAGGAGGCCAGCACACTTGGCATCTGTTTCGGTGGAGACACTCCTTCTAGGTAAGTTTTAGTATTAAGCCTATCCGTTAGCTTCTGCATTGTCTCCATGAGCAGGTTGTCTAGACTTCTTACGGTCATGGGTTTCTTCATCTTTGCCCGCCTTATTTGTAAGTTTGCCTTCTAAATCCTGGCGTTCTAGAGCCTGGGCAAAACCGCCAGCAGCGGCAATAGCTTTAGCAATGTCAACCTTTAGATATACTCTGCCTTTTTTCATAACAATATTCGGATTTCCTTCAAGCAGATAGGTTGGTATTCCAGTAATATCCAGAGGGCTAACCATCTTCTCTATATCCATTGGAATACTTTTGATGGTGTCTTCATTATACTCTTTCCCTAGAATATAAGCTACTGCTTTGGGCGCGAATGCTTCATATGCCTCTATAACTGGCGTATGGTCTAAGTACTGATATGTGTCGTCGTTGTCGATACCGCCTAAAAATGCGGAGGCCAAGAATTGAAACAGGAATAAGGATGCGGCAAAGGAGTCGGAGCGGAATAGAGCTATAAATGCCCAGTCGGCTTTCTTTTCTAAATCTGGAACATCAATCTTGACAGCATCGTAGGTATCAAATCCCCAGCTTGGATAATCCCCGTTATTAGCTATAATATTATCATATCTTTGCAGGGCACTCATAAAATCGAATGAATAATCATATTGGAGTTGCTCTAGCTCCTCGATAAAGGGTGCGAAGTCATAATCGGCCTCCCCAAAGGCCCTCTTAACCTCCTCAAAAATGCGGAGCCCAATAAAATCATCTTGTATATCGAGCCTCATTGCCTCAGCGGCTTGACGTTTGATATAGTCCACGGCCCGTAGGTTAATATTCATTAGGCTCGACTCCCTTCTGTACGAAAGCCCCCGCTAAAGATATTGGCAAGCACCGGGTTAGTGCGCTGATTCACCGTCGATGTGTCTATTTGCCCCGTTTGTGTGTGGTTAATATTTCTCATCTCCCTCATAGTGACTTTGGGCAATGCCCCTCCACGTCTAGCCTGAGCATACTTCATAGTTTCTCCTAGCTGACGGAAAAATGTAGATAGCCCCGCTTGGTGTGCATAGGCCAATCCTTCTTCCATCTTAGCCTCATAGGGCGTTACCTCAATAGTACCATAATCCGATGAGATTTTTGTGTGGGAGTAATCAACCGCATCCCCTGTTTGTCCCTCGGGGCTGCCAAAAAGATGGATGCTCCCATCCTTATCTTGCCAGGTAAAGCCCTCCATCCCATAAAGACCATTTATATCTTTGCCTTTTTCCGGGTCAAAAGGCAATCCTTCCTTAGGTGAGATACGACGGAAGGTTCCCTCTGCTGGGGAAGAAGTCTCTAGATGTGACATAAGTGGTCCAAGCTGTGTTAGAAATTCAAACCTTTGGCCGAATTGTGCTCCCTGCTTTCTTGGTATGCAGAAAGACTCTGCCTTACTCTTTAATTCATTACTATAGTGGTCTAAAAGTGTCTGTTTTACATCCTCAGCCATTTGGGAGGTTGTTAATGAGTTTTCAAAGGAAGAGTGAAACTCTTGCACGAGGGCATCAATTTGAGGTTGTGCTTCTTTTTGGGTTTGATTCGTAATATCCACCAATCGTGCAATCATGTTATTGGGCCCGCTGCCAAGGATTTTATCTGCATGACCGCGAATTGTATCCAAGTTGTTAGGCTCACTAGAGATATAGGGAGACGAGGAGATATCAGCTTCGTTTACTTCGTCTTTCGTAAACATCATCGTATCCCCACGACTATCCGCAGGAATATGACCAAGGGTACGAACAAGCGAGTTACGAAGCTGCTGACTATAACTCATTTGTCCCCCATTCAGAGTATGAGTCAGTAGCACGTCTGATATGACTTCTTTATCCTGTAGTTTGGAAATATCCTCACCATGATAACCCGCTGCATCTAATAGCGCTCTGGCTTGGTGGTCTTCCCACTTAATATCTCCATTGGCCACCTGATAGGGAACGCCCCGGAACATAGCAGGAAGCATCATGCTTAGCACTCTTTCTCGGTAGCGACCGCTCTCCAAGGTGCCAATGGAAGCATTAGGGATTGTCTCTTGTAGGAAATGGCTACTAAAATCACTAAAGATTGCATAATTAGCATCCTCTGGAGAGGATGGTGCGCTTAACATGTGGTGGGAAAGTGTTGAAACAGTATATGTCGTGAATGCGAGATTAGCTGTAGAAGATAGGGTATAGGCGTGTTTTTCAATCACCTTATTTTCTACAATAGCGTTTCGTATAGAGCGGGCACCCTCTTCTAGATTATGTTCATTATAGCTGAGAATCAATCCCTCGGAAAGGGCACTATTGACAGCATCATGTACGCTAGTGCTTACATTATGTGAGAGATGTCCACGGTTGCTAGCAGTATTTTTCAAAGTTAGACTCTCGGTAATAGAAGCAGCTATGTGGTCGTATACATCTTCCTTTTTTACGCCAGGAGCAAGACGCATTTCTAACGTATTCATCATACCGGCGAATTTTTCATTGCCCTCGCGTGGGCCAAGGAAGTGGCGAATGTCAGATAACATACCAGTATTACGCTTTGGCAACATCCCTTTATCTCTACCCACTAAGTCTCTGTAAATGGCTTGTAAGCGTGCTACTCCCCCTTGCCGAGGGATTAAAATATAATTTCCAAACAATTCCCCTAGCTGGTTTGGTTGTAAGTTCATCGAAGCAGCGGTCGGTGTAGCACCTAACTCTTTTTGCTCTGTACCACCCTCATCCACTGCAAAAGTGAAATGTCTATCCAAGAAAGCGCGGATTCTGGCCTTGTCCTTCACGAGTTGGAACAGACCTTCGACGAAATACTGTCCTCGACGGTCGCGTGTGGCCGTAGGAACAGCTTCCTGAACCTTTCCAAAATTCGATGTAATATCTTCCTCCGTGCTAGAGGAGTCTTTTTCGCCGGTCAGAATCGCGTCCATTTGGCTCTTATGGTTTTTAACAAGCTCACGAAAGTCTTTAAGAGCCATAGTTGCAGCTTGTTCCTCTGCCTGCCCTGTACTCTTCTTCATATATTGCTTGAGGTATGTAGCGGTGGCAAGAGACAAATCGAAAGAGTCATTGAATTCCTTATTTTCTAAAGTGCGACCCATAGCGAAAGTCAATCCCTCGGTGAAGACCTGGCGCTGATTTTCTGGTACGTCAGAAAGAAAAGGAAAGAGTGAGTTGAAGGGGATAGGCTGTGTAGTCTTTACTCCACCAGAGATAACTTTTTTCAGCCTCGCTAAGTTACCCTCGGGGATGCCTAACCCAACAAGTGCAGCGTAAAGGGAGCGTCCATCAACGGTGTGGGGCCCTTCTTTCTTCTTCGTAAAGTTGACTTTGAAGTCCATGTCCCCCTTCCAGTCATTATATGAAACAAAGACAGTGGAAGAGTCGGGGTTGGAATCAAGGGTCTGAGAAATACGAGAGATTTCTACTTGGCTAAGAGTCTGAGTCACTTTTTCTACGGACTCTTCTCTCGCACGGCTATTTAAAGCTGTGAGTATCTGTTCGATTTGAGTACCAAATTGTTCCTTTTGCTCAGGAGGCAAAAACTGTTGCGCATCTTCTCCGTAGCCTTGAATAACCTGAGCATCCCTCTCGTAGTCAGTATTCTCTACAGCGTGGTCAAATTCAGCTTGTACAGAATCCATAAGGGCCTGTGCTGCTTGCCCGTCTACTTGCTGAGTCTCATCAGGCATTTCAGCCTCTTGTGTCTCCTCGATGCGCCACCCTTTTTGCTGGCCTTCCTCAGAGACATACTGCTCAAAGGATTGCCAATCAGGATGATTGGCCCCCGGAATAATCTGACCACCCACATACACGTGCCCTGCGGGGCTTGTTACACGAAATCCAGGCTCTACTCGAACACTTTTAATCGTGTAAAGCAGGAGTGTAGCATCGTCAGAGAGACCCAATTTACGTAGATATTGTTCCGCGTCAAATGGGTCCATTGCACCCGAAGCATACCCTTGTGGTACTGTGATACCTTTAAAAACAGTGAGTTTATAGTTAGAGTCCAAGAATCTCACCAACTTGCTCTATTTGTGCATCTGTTAATTCTGTTGGCTTGAATTTATAAAAGTCCTCATAAAGAGCTTCACGCAGAGTCGGGTCTAGGCTCTTGTAAATAGCACGTTCTACACTTTCTAGTACGTGCTCCTCGCCGCCAACGGCAGCGATGCTCTGCTTTGTGCCCTCGTCCATGTTGTCAATAGCGGCTTTGGACATATTACGAATGAGCGGAGCGTCTCCATCCTCACTCACAGTAACGATACCATTACCATCATAGCGTGAGAATTTAAACGGGTCTCTATCCTCTTCCTCGGAGACTACAGACTTTTGTATCATAATCCCTAATGAGGGATGTGAATTAATAAAGTAGTCATAGGATTCTTCTGGACTACGTAGCCATTCTCCGCCGGGGTAATTATGGATATCATGTAATTCTAGGAAGTCACCAAAATTAGATGAAGCATCATACATCTCTGTAAAACCTTTAATCATCAATTCTTCGGCTTCTTCTTCGGTTGCTGCGTGCATGGAGAAGAATTGGCTAGACTTTAGATTGGTCGGAGAACCAATAGGGCTCGCTCCACCAGGAGGTTGTGGAGGGCCACCAGCCCCAGGGTTCTCTCCTCCCACTGCACCATTAGGATTAGCGGCCAGCCCACCACCCCCAATCTGAGGTAGTGGTGGTAGTCCACCAGGGAGTCCACCTTCATTTTTATCTTCGGGTTCCCAATTCCTGAGTCCTTGTAGTGGCGTATTTCCCCAAGGAACCGGGTGCTGCCCTTGTGACGCACGATATTGGTTGACGCTGAGCGCACCGCTAACAAGTTTCTGCTGAGCGATAGTCCATTCAGCCTTCTTTTTATCCAAGTCGTCGTCCTCAAACCACAGCATCAAATCTCGCTCTGGACGTAGCTCATTTATAATATGCTGAGTTACGTATTCAGAAATAGTACGCATCAGTGTTTCAAGTCCCTTGCTCTTGGTCATTTCGGCCTGAGTTTGAGACGTGGAACGATTAACGTCAGAAATAATACCTACATCTTGTGGTGAGACTTGGAATACAGCACAAATCTTACGAGTTAGATATTCAGCTAATTCCTTATACTGCATGTCACGACGACGGCCTTTGAAATCAATATAAGAAACTTTACCACCGGAAATAATAGGAACTTGAGTATAGTCCCCCATCATAATAGATTGCAGGTGACGCTGGAATGTTTCCAACGTCTCTTGGTTAATCTGAGACTGAGCAGAATCCTTACCACCGCTCATAGGCTCAACAGAAATAAAACCCTCTGGAATGGAACCACCCTTGCGATAGAAGTCTAGCTGCCCCTTGTCAATAAAGATGTCAGCCAGGGAATCTGTGTAAAGGGTTTCCATGTTGGACAAACCATAACCGAAATACTTCATATCGGTCATAGGATTCATCTTCATGATAACCATGTCCCGCCTTTTAAAATAAACCTGGGGAGAGCCGTGGACTACCTGTACATACGCTTTCTCATTGTCATATGTGCCATATTCATTAATCAATGGGCGAACTGTTGAGCCATCCATCGGCATAAGGCCCCGAATTCTTTCATTCTCATCCCGGACGAGTACGAATGTGCCCCTGTCGAGAATCAGCAAGTCCATGAGGATGCTTTTTAGGAATTGTCCCCAAGAGCGGGTGTCTGTAAACCACGGGTCCGGGTCGTCAAGAATTTCTTTAATTTCTTTAATATCATTGGCCCGTTTTCTATAGAAGGCATCATGCTTCTCCTGTAAGTGCTCAACCGTAGCCAATTAGCAGGTGTAAAGTCCTCTTTCTTTTCTTCAAAAAGTTCCTTTTTGTCTGCGATGTATGATTTAGGGTCCAACTTTTCATAAATTTTTCGCAGAAAGGCAACTTCCGCAGCATCGAATGCCGGGTGGTCGTCCAAATCATATACACTATACTCTAAAATACTAATCTGACGCGGTGGCTCTTTATCATCCCTCGGCATAATCTTATATGGTAATTTAGCTACTTGGTGGGCTCTAAGGGTAAGAATAGCCCGAACGACAGTACTGTTATAGGCAAGAACCCTCTGAGTATTAAAGTTGATACGTCCTGGGTAGGGTTTACCACTAATATCATTCCTATAATACTCTGACGAAATGTATACACCTTCATTACCAGTGATGTTGCTACCTTTTTGTCCAGTCCCGGCTATCTGAATGCGGCCCGCTGGAGTAGCTCGTTTGGCAAGTCGTGTATTCACGATTAGTTTCTTACCCTTGATTTCTATTTCTGCCATGTAAGATTTCTCCTATAACTACAGCCATTATAACATGCATAATGGGCATACGACAAGGCAAAATCATGAAAAAATAAAAAAGCGCCCATTGAGGACGCTATACCAATTTTTTTGATTGTAAATTGCTTAAACGGGGCTAGAATGCAACTTTTGAATATTCTGCACTGCTTCGACTATATCGTGGTTTTCTTGGTGCCACTCCTCGGGCTGAGTTTTGATATAATTTTCCAAGAATACGAAGCAAGCATTAAAATCTTGGACATTGATACCATGTTTGAGCATGATAGCACCTACGCGAGGCTCCAAAATCTTAGAATTAACTTCAAGCTTTCTTTCCTTAAAGTCGTATTCGTGGCTGTATACAGAATAAGGCAAACCTGTAACCTTGCAATACCTCTTTTCTTTGTGCCCAACGTCGATATCTACAGGGGCAACCATTCCGGGGAAAATCTTCTCAGCCGCCGCTTCCATAATCTCCTTGATTCGAGCAATCGTCTCGTCCGCGTGGTCCTTGTAAATCTCAAAGATTACAGAATCGTGAACTGTAAGAACAATGTAGCCGTAGCCTGTTTCTTTTAGGTAAGCGAGAAGGTCCACCATAGCTTGCTTTGTGACATTCGCAGACATGGACTGAATCTTGTGGTTTTGTGCCTGTCTAGCTGCGCCGCCCTGTAAACGCCGGTGCTCTTCTTCTCCTACCTCTTCTTCGGAAGGAATCTCGTACCAACGGATACGTCCAAATGGGTCTTGTGTGTAGCCGCGTGTAAGCGCCTCGGCCACAGAGCGTTTTAGGAATTTATTTACATCAGGGTATTGCCCCAGGAACCCATCAATCATATCTTGTCCCTGGTCAGCATTTTCTGCAAAACCTCTGTTCACAAGGCCAACTGCGGAAATGCCATATGGAATCAGCTTATCCAATATTGCTATTGGGCTAGACTATACCTTTATTGAATAGTTTTATTCAATACCTGCCGTATTATGCTTTCGCATCCAGCTTCACCCATATCTTTTGACGTAGGGCAGCGTGAGTCGTTGAACCATTTGGAAGCCTTTCGGCTAACTCTGGCTGCTGATTGCCCATGTAGGGTTTCCAGCAATTGAGCAGGTTTTATTTCGGCTATTCTATTAACCGAAAGATACTCCTTTTGACATTCGCCTCAGTTCTTCACCACTGAGGCTTTTCCCATCTACACTGAACACCCCTTTTCTGAAGGCATCCTCTGGAAGCTTGAAAATATTCTTGGCATTTTCCCAGTGTACATCTTGTGAGTTAACTGCCTTGATGAAATTCTTATCCCCCGAGGCATACGCTAGAATACGAGATTCCACGGAAGAATAGTCAGCAAAGACAAGAATTTTGTCATCCTCGGTGGTGAGGAAACTCTTTAACATGTCAGGAGGGATATTTTGTAGGTTAGGTTTGCGGGAAGAGTTGTGTACACATATTTTATTTGCAATGAAATTGTGAGTCTCTTCTACCTCTATGTCATAGACATCGACAACTTCGCCTGGGTACTCAACAGAAGTAATTCTGTGGTTATATGGAGTTTCATCATAGAACCATTCCTGAATATCTCTGACTACTCGGCCAGCATTTATATCTCCAGATAAAGCTAATACCCTGTCATTAGGCTTAAGGTCTTTAGCTTCTTTGTACGTACCGTCTACTAAGCGTATCTTATGGTCTGCTGTCACTTTTAGTGAGCCGGTGTGCTTATTACCTTGACCAGTCCAGTTTACCTCGACTACTTCTTTGTGGCCTGTTTTTCCTGCCCAAGTGACGGGTTTAACAACAAGATTCAAAGAATCGTCGTATGAGTAAACTAAATCACCCGGTCTAATATCCTCAATTGGAACACCTTTAGGGGATACATCTCTAATAGACTCCACAAGGGAGCCTTTAGCTACACAAAACCGTCCGGTTGCTGTTTCAGCTTGAATTAGCAAGGAGTGAATTCTTCCATCGGGCCAAATCAAATCAATGTACCCTTTACCATAAGTAGAAGAAATCTTAGAGGCTTCTTTATAGTCCAGAAGTTTAGGCACAAGAGGGTGGTCGATGGTACGCAACACCTGTTCATCTGCCTTCTCTAGCCCAAAAAAGTCAGCAATCTGCTTTGGAGAGCTAACTTTAAATGCCTTGGGAACAAAGGTATTAAACAGGGAAATGACTCCTTCTCTTTGAGCTAATTCCTTACCAAAGCTCTGATTTAATACCCCTTCTAACAAAGCGGCCTTGTTACCATATTCCCCAGCCGCGTCACTCCAAGCGCTCTTGTTAATTTTTACTCCTCGATACTTCATTTCGGCGGCCGCAAAGATAACATCCATTTCTAGCTCAATAACCTTCTCTAGCCCGAATCGTTTCACAAACTTCCATTGATTACGGGCAATCTCAATCATGTAGCGAACATCGTCTCTGGCGTACCTAATCTGCTCCTCAGAGAGCGGTCGGTGGGCCCAATCCGAAGTCCCCTGGTCTTTCTGGATAATTGCTTTATTCGCATAGCGGTATACTGTGGCTTGCAATGAGTGAGAGAACTTGCGATTATGTTTTGTGTTGAATTCTAAGTTGTCGTCCTTTTCTTCCAAAAGCGGCTCCCATTGCCCTAGGTGCTCCATGCTCTTGGCAGAGACTTTACCAGAAATGCGAGTTGCTTCATCTGGCTGCCTCTTACCAGCATTAAGAACCTGAGAGGCAACCATCGTACACCAAACTTTCTTAAATTGTAGGTCCGTCTTGATGTTGAACCAATCCAATTCGAATACCGCTTGATGAATTAGAAAGCGATAGTCTTCATCAATCAGGCGTTGTAGCAAATCATGGGTTTCTTCGTTCCAGTCATGTAATTCAATAGTTCCATCTTCGTAGGCCAATTGCACGAGTGCAATCTGTGCCTCGGGGTTGCGAGGCTCAAGTGTGCCTCGACCATAGCCATCTGTCGTTTCAATATCTAATGCTACAAGCTTTTCATTATCAATCATTTAGATAGCACTCCTAGTAATCGTGTTGCTAAACGTGTCCAAAAAGTGTTGCCGGATATCATTAGAAGATAATTTCTAGTATGAAGCCAGTCCGCTAGCGGAGTTAGGCTCTTATAAAATCCCCACCATCCTCTCGATAGTACTATTGGCATAATCAAGTCTTGCCTCGTTTGTAATAGCTGAAATATAGCAGTTCCTTCATCCCCATCCAAACTGACGAGGGTTATAGACCATTCCCCGATGCCAAATCGGACACCGGGGTCCATAAACGTGTCGGGTTCAAGGCTACGCAAGTACTCCTGAACGCTTTTCAGAAAGGGCACTATGTTGTCTTTTCCCACGAGTTCTTTCACTAAAATCCTCCATATAAGTTGAAAACAGGCTTTGAGGCTTTCAATCTTATCATGAGGGAGTGTGAGAAGGATGAGCTTTGGGGAGGGTAATACGTTAGCACACTGTTACTAAAATTATCGAGCCAGTCTATATACGTCTTTTGCTTTGAGTGTTGAAATTCCTCTAGCGTGGCTGCAAATATAGTATTGGTACGAGCATGACGTTCTGCGGTTGTCCTACGCTCCACATAGACCGGTGGCCAGACAGATAACTTCTCAGAAAAAGGAACAGCCCCAATCACAGAAATACCCATCTCTTGAGCAACTTCTGCAACTAGCAGATTCCAACCAACATCATAGTCGCTAATAACTTGATTGGGGGCTAAGGACTGGAGCGCCATTTTTATCTTTTGTTTTAAAACGTCGATAGGGTGCTGTAGAGTACGACTTCCTAAGGCGAGCACATTCATAGTTTCATTCTACTCCGGCCCTTTCCTGCTGTCAAGTAGCTTGTGTTTCTCGGGGAATTGTAGTAGACTATAGATAGAAAGGATAGGCAAAAATGCTCATATTTGGTTTTCCTATCACAGAAAGCGACAATTGGGGCGACGACCCATTTGCCGATGGTGAAATAAGCCCCGAAGAGTTGATTTGTGAGGCGTGCCATATCTATGAGAGTAGTGACGGGGCTAAGTACATTGGGTTTAACCTAAATTTGGGGCTAGATGAAGTCTCTATGAGGGAATATTTGGCCCGGTTTTCGTTGGATTTAAAAATAAGAAAGGTCGTTAAATAATATGAAGAAATTGCTTGTGACTGACGTGGACATGATTGATTCTGGCACGGTGGATAAGGTGCAAGAATATCTGTCTCTGCAAATGTCCTATGGGCTTTACGACTTTAACACAGAAAGATTAGTAGATGATGTGTGCAGACATTTTAACCTAAAAGTAGTAGGAACTGCTCATCCAGAAATTTACTTAGGTGACGAGGCGGGCGGCACACTAACGCTCACCTTCAAGGACGAATATCTTGGTTATTGAACATTCCCTTCGAATACACTATACCCGATTTGGAGCGTTGGTAGAGCCTATCATCCCGACAATTCAATTCGATTATAACCATGTGTATAATTCTGTAAGTGATGTCATTACCGATTTCAAATTGCACGGATGGGAGATGGTGAATCAAACGAACGATATCTATACATTTCAAAAGGTAGTGTAACATGACAATAGATTTAAAGTCTCTGCTTGTCCCAATTGGAGCTATTGGAAGTGCCGTTATCGGTGGTATAATCACATTACTAGCCTCTAAAAGAGAAAGAAAAACAAAGCTGGATATGCAAGACAAGGAGATGTTGGAACATCAACTTGCCGCTAAGGATAGGGCTCTCAATGATTTACGTCAGCAAAATATGGATTTACGAGATTTGAAGTATGAATTGATGCTGAAAATCGAAAGCCTCAAACACGAAAATGATGAGATACAGCAAAAACTCAATGACTCACAGACTGAAAATGTACATCTGCACGAGAAAATTTTAAAGCTGGAGGGGGCTTCAAATGATTGATACGGATATCAGTAAAATCTATTCCCTCAAAAACTTCTCAACCTCCTCGCATATACAGTTGAAGCATATGATTCGGTATATTTCGACGCTTCCGAATGATACGGCTATTCGGAATTCCATAGAACTCCTGGGTCGGTTGTATGCTGAGGATTTTCCTCCACAGCGCATCTTTCCAGCAGGAGGTTTGGGTGGCGGCGTTGGTTTTATGTATTACAATAGTTTAGAGCAGCCCGCGATGTTCGAAGTAGAAAATGAAGGTAAAATTTGGGCGGGCTATCTAACCGAAGACACTTCTTTTGTCCAACGTATTAACCTGGAGAATAAAGAGGAAACCCAAGAGGTTATCAAAAAGCTCAAAAACTTTATCAGCAACTAATATTTCTCATGTTCATATCACTATAATGTAGGTATGAACATCTTTGTTTTGGATAACTCCCCATACAAAGCAGCAGAGTACCACAACAACAAACATGTTGTGAAGATGATTTTAGAGACGGGACAACTTCTTTCCACCGCCCATCATGTTTTGGACGACGGAAAGGAACTCTCGCCTTTGTTATTTAAGCCCTCCCATATCAACCATAAATGTGCTGTGTGGGCTTGTGAGTCTATCATGAATTACGTTTGGCTATGGCACCTTGGTCAGGGCCTTCTCCAGGAATACACAAAAAGATACGGGCGCGTACACGCCCGCACAGAGACTCTGGAATACCTCCAAAGGTGCCCTTTAAATATCCCCCGAAAACGTATGACCCCTTTTGCTCAGGCGATGCCTGATGAATACAAGAATGAAGATGCTGTAACTGCTTACCGGAATTACTACATGGGCGCAAAAAGGCACCTAGCCCAATGGAACACTAAGGTGCCGGATTGGTGGGTATGATGCAAATTAAAATTGTGATGGATATGGTAGGTCAGATTAATGCCCCTATTAGTGGGTATGAGGTCCATATAGTTGATAGCGGGGAATTAGAAGGGCTGACCGAAAAAGAAGATATCATTGAGTATCTATTTACCAAGGTTCCTATTGATAAGGACCGGCACGTACGCTATGGGTATGAGGAGTATTTTATTGACTGGTCTGAGGTTACATTAAAATTAGACCTAAACCCCGGTTCAGAGTCGTTGTTTGACGAGTCCGAAGTACCGGAGTCTTGGTTGCTACATGAGGAAACTCTCTAAACACCAAGTGCTTTCTTTAGCTGCCTTCCTACTACAGTAAGTTTGTTTTTATCAGTAAAGATATTACAAAACTTCTGAAACATCCTTTTTCCACCACAATTCATCATATTATAGCGTAGGCTCCAAATTGCTACTCCTAGCAGCTTGGGGTCTTTGCTCTTTTCTACCCAATAAGGAATATTCTCGTGAAAGATATAATTTTCCAATGGATAACTAAGTAATGTATTCTGGCAGAACGGGAAAAGCAATGGATTTACCGGGTGGGGACTAAAAATCCATTTCCTGTCTGTGTATGTATTAAGTACTCGGTCAATTTCTGCATGACGATTACTTTCAGGATTAAAAGCATTATATTCGGCCCCTCGTAGTAAAGGCATCATTTTATTGTAGTAGTCATCATCAAACTTGACATTATTAGTAATGTAGGATAATTTTCCTGTTGGAACGCCCACTAGTCCCATTGTACTTACTGGAATCCCGGCTGCATGGAGAATGTCATAGAGGGGATTATACTCATCTGCATACTTTTGTGGACTCCAATAGTTACCTGATGGCCCTCCATTTACAGAGTTTCTCTCATCGAGCACGATGGCTGCATCAATCTTTCCACCCTTATTAACAGTCTGCACAAGCTGAGTAGCAGCTCCCCCGTCACCTACGTAGGCCATCCACTTACCAGGGGCCAAGGACATATCATAATTTTTCTGGTAGAGAATTCCACCGACTTTACCTTTAAATGCCCCTAGAAGTTTAGGAATATCCTGGTTATCTACATCGTATATCCAAGCATAAAGTTTAGGGTCAGCCATTAACTACCTCCGTTTTGGGAACAAGGCGTCCCATGAATGGTACTGCTAGCCCTTTATCTAGAAGTTCCTGGTTTAGCATAACGTCGTCTACGTAAACTTCGGCCAAGTATCTACCATACTTTCCTGTCTTAGTCTTGTAATCATCAACACGAAAAGTTAGAATCTCAATCTTTTTGGCGTCGTTTAGCCTTTTTGCTACATAGTCTCTAGAGGCGATTCCTTCATCGTGGCTTGCTCCGTGTAACTCAGGAGCATTGACACCATAGAATCTGAGAATTTCAGTAACAGTAACGTTGAAACCTAAGTCAATTTCAACAGTAATTGTGTCTCCGTCATAAACTTCAACAACCTTATGTACTTTATATATCTTTGGAACGCTCATTACACCACCCCGATGCTCATAGCCAAATCATGATAACCAGTAGCTGTATCGTACATACCGGTATTAAATGTACGGAACATGCTTCCCACACTAGCGTTCAATGCAGGGTCAGGGTCAGGCATCTTGAACTTGATGGCATATGTCTTTCCCGACTGTAGACCAGTTGGGGCATTAAAGGTTAGGCTTAATGTCGAAGTTTGTCCTGCACGCGGTAGAGCAGCGCGTGGGTCAGCCAAAGCAATAACGTCAAAGGGACCGCCAGGACCGTCAAAAACCATCACAAACTCGTGGTTAAGGCTCATGCTGGAGTAGCCCACATTCTTCATGCTAATAGAAACATCCATACTAGCCCCAGCGGTAACTGATTGCGGAACGACAGCATTTAACACGACAAAGCGAGCACCAAGTTTTCGACAAACATCTGCTAATTGCGCATTTGTCCAATTCTGGTACCAAGCTGGGTAGCTGGCGTGAAGGGCAGCCTGGTTAGCCTCTGTAAAGTAGGTTGAAACCGCACTGTAGGTATTGTATGCAGTAGCAGTTCCGCTTCCACAGCCTTCTCCTACTATCGGTACATAAGGAGCAAAGGCATCGAGCACAGAGTGCCTATGAGAGACAGTCATGCCATCCCCTGTATAAAAAGTTGAGCCCATAGTAGCACCATCACCAATACAGTCGTTATAAAAGCCAAGACGAGATTGATTGGAACCATTGAAAGCGTTTGCAGAATTAAAGAGTGTGTTGAAAAGTCCCCAGGGCATACTTGTTGACTGGTCTAGTGGTCCAAAAAATAGAAGATTTCGGAGCCCAACAAAGATGCTGGGGTCTAGATTGGCCAAGGCCGCATTTATAATTTGGCCTAGTAACCAACCACCACTATCCGTTCCACGAACTAGATTATTTTGACTTTCCCCTATGCCAATGTGACATTCTCCCCAAGGCCCAGCAAAACCAATTTGAAAGAGAGCGATTGCCGCTTTTTTTGCATTAATGATGGGAGCCATTTGTTGAATGTGACGGATAGCTTGTGCCTTAGTGGCGTCTGTATTCGCAGAAGAATTAGAATACCTTGGTCTAAGAATAACTTTTACATCGCCCGCAATCATAGAATCCAATAAGGTACTCATTCTAGTCAACTCACTGGCGGAAATATCTGTATTGACCCAGTTTAATAATTCCCAATTAATCCACTGTACTTTCATACCATTGGCAACATTGCTCCACGGAGCAGCAGGGGTTGGGTTGTTGAGGGCGCTCGTGCTAAACAAGCCCTGACCAGGGAGGAAAGAGATGGTCGTCGTGTCTTCTTGATATGTTTTAGTTTGGGTGCCGGAAGGAATTGGAGTAGGGGACGGAGGCGGTGCTGTACCACTGCTAGTGTTCTGGTAAGTCCATAGTTGTGTTCCTTGCGTAAGTTGGCCAAATCCTATCTTTGCAGTAAAGGATGCAGTATTACGATACCAGTTCTCGACAATAACAGTGGCCTGTGTAGCGGGGGGAATAGGGTCAGTAACAAGGCTGTAACGAACCTCTCCGTCTATTGGATTATAGGGCCAGAATATTTCTGTATATGGCTCGTTATTCCATGTACCATCTAGATGCAGGTAATAAGAAACCCCGTCTTCATCTACATGTATAGCATATTTTAAAAAGTTGGCTTTATTGCTAGACATAGCAAAGCTGTAATTATACTGTACTCCAGGCACCACAGCAATGTCACGACGAGCAACCACATATACAACCTCACTGCCTGAACCCTCATTCCATGTAACGACATTCCCGGAAATTCCTGCAATAGTTCCATTTCCATGTGAGACGGTTGTAGTACCTGTGGTACCAACGTAATCATTCAGAAAATCACTATCAGGAAATAGATTTGATGTAGCAGTCGGAGGAGCGGGCGTACCACCCCCGCCTGTATGCTTTTTACGTGTGTATATCCAACGAATAAGTCCTGACATTATTTTCTCCTAGCCTTAGCTCGGTACATAAGGGTGTAGAGTAGGCCCTTCTGTGACTTGCAAAAGAGCCAGCTCTGTCGTAAAGGTGGCAGATACATTTCTATATGCAGCAGACATCGTAAGAGTAGCTGTAGTGCCTGCCGGTACAGGATTTGTTGCAGTACTGTACCTAGTCCACGTATTATTGGCCAAGAAAGGAGGAGCGTATTCGTAAGATGTTGTTGACCATGTAACCCCGTCGGGGTTTAACCAGTAAGTTGTACTATCCACTACTATCGCTATCTGATGTTTCATGCAATTAGCATATCCAGCTTTTGCATACCAACTGAAATTAAGTGCAACACCCGGCGTCACGGAAATACCCGTACGATAATCAATGACATTCAATACATCAGAGCCGGTTTGATTCCAAACTACCATATTAACAGTACCATAAGGGGAGATAATCCCTGTGGTATGTGAAGCCGTTGACGTGCCAACTACTCCTACGGCATCCGTAGCAAGAGAGCTATTCGGAAAGAGATTAACGATAGCGGCAGTTGTTAGTTGTCCACTTAGTAACCACGTATTCGCTGATAGTTTAGTTAAAAAGAGAGCCACATACTGTGCAGCAGGAGTCAGGTAATTAGTTTCGCTAAGGATGGTTACTCCATACCCTGCGGCCAACGTAACTGCTCCAGCACCTAGCTGAGCGACACGCACCGTAGAGCCTATAGGGAAAACTACGTCAGTATCAGACGGGATGGTGACAATACTAGGTGCAGCATTATTCATGGTTACAAGTGCACCTGCATCAGCCAAGGTTAAGGTATAGTTGGTTCCGGTCTGTGCGTTTACAGTATTTCCGCTACCAACAAGGGTCGTGCCAACACGCTGTAGGTATTGGCCGTCGCTAACGGCTCCCAAAAGAAGTGTTGTTGGCCCCGATGTTTCAGTTAATCCGTTTGAGGTAGCAGAAACATCAACAATTCCGTCTGCATTCTTATCATAGACGGATTTATACATGTCGCCACCGCTAACAGTAAACGCCCCCAAATCTCCCAAAGCATGAAAAATATCTCCGGCCTTGGAATAAACATAAGCCGCTGCATCCTTGGTTTCTAAGGTAGTAGCAAGAGCATCGAGAGTAGCGCCTGAGCCAGCAGCTAGTGTGATGATGCCGGTGCCCACATTAACTACTCCCACTTCAAATCCAACACTTAGATTTACAGGAAATGTCACAGTAAATGTTCCAGTGCATTCTAGGGTGCTGCCATTATCGGCTTGAGTAACAATGTATGCGCCTGTGAGCGCCTTTGTAACAGCACTACGATACTCCAAACCCGAAGGTTGGGCAGAATTTGCTACTATCGACTCACCATCCGCACCCACGGGCAGGCGTACTGGGGAGGTGTCGTAGCTTATTATGTCACCGGGAGTAGTTAGCAAAGAGGCGAACGGGCTCGACCACGCAATGCCACCAGCACCATCCGCTTTAGGTACATCGCCCGAAGCCCCAGGGGTGCTACTTAATACTGTTAAGAGAGCGCCCGGTTGTACAGCCGTGGCCCCTGCGCTGGATGCTACAGCATTTTCAGCCAAGGCACCTTCTACATCAGTAGAAGCGAAATGCCCCGCCAAATCTGTAATGCCAATATCGGATGCTTTTAAGACTATTGTACCTGTTTTCCCGTTAACAGAATCAATAATGCTAGCCTGTTTAAGCTTAGTCCAATTTGTACCATTAAAAATAACCCAGTCACCAACCCCCCAAGAAGAAATTCCGCCAAGGAGGGTTGTTCCTGCCACAGCTACTACATAATAGTCTCCAGGAAGGCCAGTGCTGTCCACAAGTGTCGGAACATTTAGTGAAGCATCCCAAGCCCCCACATATTTAATGCCCCCGGCACTTGCAATAGCGGTTTCTAGAGCATTGTGTGCAACTCGGAGTGTTTCTAGATTTGTGTTAAGTATGGTTTTACCGTCGGAAAGGGTTGTTGTTGATAAAATTTGTGTAAGTGTTGGAATGTTAGCCATTATACTTGCGTCCCCGCAAAGGTGTAAGGGGAGGAAAAAGTTAGAATAGTGCTATTCCAAAGGACAGTACCCCTCAAGAAGGTGTCAACGCTGAAAACCAGCATCTCATTGCCGTACTCTACATACATGATTTTAAAATCCACCCCAAGTTTATCAATAAGGGGTTGGCAGATAATGGTCCCATTAGCGTAGGCAGACAACTCTGTGGAGTCATATGCGACTTCAAATACGCTATTGGCGAAATCAACAATAACTACCTTGGGATAGTAATTATTTACATTACTACTTCCCTTAGTAGTTATTTCCCCTTTTGCTCTTAGCTTAACAGAGAACATGACTATATTGTACCCGAGTGGCGTGGATAATCCAACTGCGTTACATATTAGACAGAGGTATGCGGGTTGCGCGAAAATCCTTATCTAGGAGCAAGTTCATGATGTTTTTGGCCCCCACAGGATTCATCGAATGCACAATGAAATTTATAGTGGTAGGGTCTACTTCGGAAAAGTCTATCTTTTTCAACTCATCGTAAACATCAACACCACCTAAATCGTGGTCTAGGAACACAATGTCGGCCCCAAGAACCAAGTCCTCACGAAATTCCGGGCTGTGAGTAACATCAAATTCATCATCCAACTGGATATTACGTTTAATCCAATTAAGAATAGTAGCTAGTCGGCTCATTTCATCATCAATCACAACAACTCGTATCATCACTACTCCTTAGGGGTCTTGTGGAAATCTTAGAAAAGTAACTACAATGGGAGGAATGGTTAAATATTTTCCCCACGGTAAAGTATATGGAGGCTTAAAGGCAAAGGTGTCTACGGGATTTTCAACTTTCTGAATAACAACCCTGTCTTTATTTACTTGATACCATGCATCATATTCTACCTCAGACGCGAATTCTAGTGTCTCACTCTGTACCATCATGAATCCCTGGGAAACTCTAGATAGGTAACTGTCATGGCAGGTATCGGAGAGTTGTAACCAATGATGAGGGGGTACGCGAAGGTAATGTTAGCATAGGCTATGTTTTGGATTATTACAAAGCCCTCATTTAACTCCCTCCACGCTTCGTAGGCCCTTGTGGAATTAAACTCTACCGTCTTTTGAATCATGTTACCTCATCCTTTTGTGAAAATTATGAGATTGCTCTCAAGTGTTACTCCAAGAAAGACTCATCTTTCTAATATGTGATGTGTTAAAATACTGTTTATGACAAAAGAAAAGTTTAATTTAAAGATGGCCGAAGCCTTAGGCTGGGTAGATTTTTGGCAGGATAGACGTACCGGAAAATGGTATGCTTACCGTGACGAATATCTTCAAGGCCCGCATGGATATGAAGCGGAACGCGGTCCTATTCCCGACTTCACAGATTTTCAACAGATTCAAGAGTTGGACTGGCTTTGGAGTACGTGGGTTGCAAAGCTCACACCCGAGTGACATAATGTATTCTTTAGGGGTGATACAAATGGGAGACCCATTTGAACCGGATGAACCGGATGAAACTTTAAGTATTCTTCAAGCAGGAGAAGAAGATGCACTCACTTTTGAAGAGGCTATTGGACACTGGCTTAATACCATCGTGGATGAGATTGAGGCACAAACCAGAAAAACAAAGCCAGGAGGATAAAATTCTTCACCCACTATTTGAATATCTAATGAGAGAGGATTGAGAAGTCCTCTCCTTTAATTATAGCCCGACGCGGCTGAGAAAACAACTCTCACGATTCTAATTTATAAGCTGATATAATAGTGAAAACGAGCCCCAAAAGATGTGCAAGCAGTCTCCTGGGGCTCCTTCTCAAGTATACTGAAAGGAGTATACCATAATGAAAAAGTTTAGTCTAATTGCTATATTTGTAGTGCTTGTAGGAATTTTGAGTAGTTGTACAATTCTCATTTCTCCCGCCAACTCTACATTTGCTAGCTACTCAGCCGTCAACAACAACACTATCGTACTTTATGGCGTTACAGTAGACAGGGCTCAGTCAGTGACTATCGACGCCACCTGTAATGACGCGGGCCAGAGTTACAACCTTTATCTACAAGGTCATGCATATTTGAATCAAATTCCGCGAGACGTTACTCTAAGAATGGACAATGGTGACACCTTTAATAGCCTCACCATCTATTGTAGCTTTTGGGCTATAAATTCGATTACAGGCAGATACATAAGGATTAACTATTAATCCGGTGTAACGACCTTTTGGTTTATACTCATGAAATTAGAGCTGATAACGTATGACAAAGGATAAAACCATAGAATCGAGCTTCGCGGACATGATTAAAATTGTAAACTATTCTGTAGTACTGGACGAATACCCGGATGAGGCTTCCACTGTGCCTATGGATTATGTAAAGGACACACCAAACCAACTCATGCCTGAGTTACGTGCTACACAACAGCACCTACATAATATAAAGAAAACAGGCATTAGCACAAATCTCTCCCTTATAGACGCTAAAGAGGCTATGCAGGTTTTGGCCCTGATAAGAAAGACGCTGGATACTATAATCGACCAAGCTAACAACAAACTAACAATCAAGGAAATTCCATGAGGCTACTCAAAAGAAAGCCCCATTATATCAATACAGCAGGATACCTGCTTATCAAAAAAAAAAAGGAAAATTCTGTTTTTACAAGCCAAAAAAGAAACATGATTAGTTCTAGAGCATGAAATAGATGCGGATGGAGGATACAGGCCAATGATTAAGCCAATAGGTTTTTTAATATTAGCAACTCTAACAGGTCTTGTTTTCATAGTTGCTTCTCAGGCAACGATATGGGCAGCCCTCGGAATGGTTTGTCTATGGCTCGCTGTCCTGGTGTTCCTGCTGGATATCTTTAAAAACGGAGGACACCCGGTCTCTTTGAAACTGAATTACGGGGGAAATAAATGGTAATAGCTATTCTTTTATGGTTGAGCGTGGTACTGATTTTAATATCTGCTGCCATAATTTCTTTAGGAGTTATTTGGCCCAGGATTAGGCGGCTGAGAAACGTACTACGGAAACCCTTACAGCGCAAATTGGTGATAGTTAGAGTTGAAACTATTATAGGCAACTACTATACGATTATTTCAGTAGACTCCTTTCAGCCTTCTGTTGGTTTTGTTATCCCAGCCTCAAGTCTTGCAGAGGCTAAAAAAGAAGCAGCAAAAATCTTTGAAAAGGATTATCCAATTGATGTATTTAAATGGGTGGAGAAGTAAGCTAACCGCCCTAAATTAGAAACTAAACTTTCCTATATCTACTCCATAGTTAGACATATAGAAAGAATTACTATCTATTGCAGACAACACATAGCCTGCCGCTGTTCCTATACCAGCCACAGGTGTGACACCATTCATAATAGGAACTGAGGATGCAAGTCCATTTACATCTGAAACAAAAGCATACATATTTGGTACAGAGTCTTCGTATAGTTTTACAAACAAACCATTCTCTGTAATGAATGCTCCAGTGTAACTTTGCGAAGGAAGTGGAGAAACTGCGTTTCCGCTTGTCAAAGCTCCAGTGGATAGAGTAACAATCTGTGGTTTTCCAGTTACATCGTTTAATGTCATAAACACGTCATGACTTAAAGAAAAGGCTCCTAGATGGCTTATGTCTAGATTGGTTATCTGTACTCTTGGGTATACATCAGAACCATCTACACCACTAATAGCATGTAGATAAGTATTAGGGGATGTTCCACCATATACAAGATATAAAATGTCTTTTGTTTCGTCATAGGCTGAATTATAAAGCTCCGTGCTCCACCCATATGTTGTGACCATATCTTTGAACCAGGCACGTGTGTAAGGAGTTTGATTACTCAATGCCTCTATCATAACATTATATTGTGCCACACCAGAAGAAGAAGTAGCAGTCGCACATTGACCCACTACATAGGCCATTTTCTTACTGCTATTGTAGTAGCTTCCGTAAATATTTGGAGGATAAGTAAATACTGGCATCAGAATGCACCTGCCATAATGTCAGAAGTTCCGGCTGTTGTCATATTAACAGTTGTTTTATTAACTAAATCCACTGCGTAGACAGCATCTCCTGGAACCTCCGCAAGAATAGTGCCTGAATCGAAATACTCTAGGTGAGTACCTGCATTTTGGCCTGTTGAGCCACTAACTACTCCAATCGGAATGGTGTATTGGTCTGTTCCATCGACCGGATTTAACTTTACAATACTGTAATTAGAACTTCCGTCTATATTGATATAGAACATACCCTCTTTCGTAGAGAAAGAGGAGAAAGCAGTTGACGGAAGAGTACGAGTCCAGGCAGTCGTTGTATCCATATGTAGAGCATACACTGTTAGTGCAGTAGAACCTAACGCAGATATTCCTCTATCTGTGAAAATGTAAATTAAACTACCATCCGTAGTTGCTATTGTTTGGGTGGTAAAGGTGGTATCTGCTACTACAGACGCATGGCTAATTTGAGTAGCCGTGCCTAAGGTACTCATACTACCCTTGTACTCAAAAGAGAATCTGTCTGGAGTACTTCCTGCGGTAAAGTACCAATAAGCAGGAGTCGGTTTTTGATACTTAATTACATATGCACCTGTAGAATCTGAATAGGTGAGGTAGTCATAGGTAGCACCAAAATTACTATCTGGCGGCTGTAGAAAAAATTTCTCATTAGATGAGAGGGTAACAGTACCACTAGTTACAGCCCTAGCAGTCCCAGTTTTATCATCAATTACAATTTTAGGAAAATTGGGATTCGCGTTTGCAGGAATCTCTTCCCGTTCTCCTTTCTTAAATTTCCACTCCATTTCACTCTCCTACCGTATACCGTACTCTGTTAAAGGATAGGTTAATTATAAAGGATGTGCTCTGAATAAGCAAAGGACTATGCTATAATGTTTTATGAATAACCACCGGCGAAGGAGAATAAAATGGACCGAATATACATAATCGAAGTAAGAGGAACAGATTTCACGGTTGTTTCTAACGATGGAACACCACGGGTAAGAATTCACCTACAAGCAAAAACCCCAGATGAAGCTGAGAAGGAAGCTCAAATTGTACTGGAAGACACCTATCCTAACATCACCTGGAAACCTCACCCATAAGGAGAAGAATATGTTTTTATGCGAAAAGTGTCTCGAAGAAAACAATGTGCCGCTTATACCCGCCCCCAATTCTTATGGCCCGTGCGAAGCTTGCGGGAAAATAACCTCCACGGTAGATATCCCTACCGAGTTTTTAATCGCGCGGGCAAAAGAAAAGCGGGAGATACGTAACTATAATTCCATGTAACTATACTTACATGCAACTATACTTGCACGCAACTATACTTGCATGGACTAATCTACAATAACGTAATTTTCTGTAATTCTGCTAACCAAGCGGTATGCGCATTGCTAATTTCGGTAGCAGTCCATACTCTATTGTCTATAAATGGAATATCTAACAAGTTAGAGCCGAGTCCTAGAAACGCAAATGGGGAATTATTGTTGTGGGGGGCAGTTAGAGCCCCTACCCATAAGTGAGATGGTGATATGACAAGGGAGGACGTAACTTGTTGTACGAAAGAGCCGTTGATATACAGGCTATACACATTACTAGCATCCTTCGTAACGGTAGATACTAACCACGCCTTAGGCGCTATGGTACCGGCAACGGCAAAAGTCCCATTATTAAGGGCAAACTCAAGTACTCCATTACGGGCAAATAACCACGCTTCATCCGTTCGGTCATTGCTCGCATTCTGGAAAGCCCACATAGACGGATAATAAACGGTTTCATTACCTTCTAGGTATATGGCCGTGTGTATACTCATATTGGATGTGGAATCTAACTGCGCCCCCACATTAGGTACGTCGATAGACTCAATTGCTCTAGTTGCCGCCGTTCCTGTGGTAGGAATGTAGCTAGAGGGGAAAGAGGCTTGCTCTAATTGTGGATAGGCAAAAGTAGCCGTACCTGTATAGGAAGGGCTATAACCCCAATCATAAGCAAAATGTGCTGGAAACAAAGCCATAAACATATGTTCTGTGTCCGACGGAGCTAAGAAAACAAACGCAACCTTCCAATACTGGCCGCTATCAGAGATGGTAACAGTCGATATATAGGATGCACCGTTGGCAACTTGATACCTCCCCGTATCAGGACGCATCTTAATCCCTATATAGAAAGTACCCAGGGAAGGGGAATAAGCTTGGATACGCATATACGGTGCTACTGTCTGCGACCCTTCCTTTTTAATATAGATGCTAGCAGTGTACGCTGTATCAGAGGGTAGACTCACATAAGCTATTGGGCCGTTTAAGGCTTGTGGACTAGTTGTAGAAGTGTCCGTAGTTGTCACTACGTCATTAGTAGAACCATAGGATAAGGTTAAACCGCTACCATTGCCCCAAGTAGAGAAGTACGTAGAAGGAATTATGTTAGTCCTCTGTCCTTCGATTAGTACTACTGGGCTCTTTGTGGTTGTTCCAAACACACGAAGCTCATTAGCTTTTACCTGTATTCCTCCGGCCCCGGTTGCGGTACTGTTACGTGTAAACGTTCCTATGCCTTTAGCATAAGGGGCCCATGTAACTACTCCAGAAGTATTTCTAAATAGATAATTTAATGTTGGTGTTGCTCCGACCCTCGTTGCTAAATGGGTAACAGAGGCATAAGCATCATCCGCTTGGGTATCTGTTAATGCTGTATTATATCTGCTATGGGCCAAAAATTTACCTAAGAATCCCCCGGCAGTATCATACCCGGACGGGCTAAACGTAAATACATCATTTGCAAGAGCAAAGGTATCTCCAGCAGCAGTAGGGACACCACTTATATAGTCACTAACTCCGTTAAATAGAAGCCCATCAGGAGTCCAGGAAGGAGTATGTGAGTCTGTATATGAAGCTGCATGAATAGTCCAAACTTCCCCTGTGGCTTTGGATATGAAATTGTTTGTATCCCCCGGAGAATCCTTCGGAGTAAATCGGGCTATAACATCAATACCGTTATGTAATTGCATAAGATATATGCGACCAGCCAACGGTGCAGAGGCACCTGCATCATATGCCCCTACTGCTATAGGCTCGGTTGATGGATTTATAGTTGTTACTCCGGCTGTTGTTACCGTTGTTCCAAGTTGTGTCCAGGTAATACCAGTTGTTGATGTGTAGAATTTGATTACATGATTTCCAGCACCATCATTTACCTGCATCGTCACACGCACATAGCCGTCTGCTCCATCAGCAAACGACACAGCACTTGAAGTTTGCGTAAATGTTGTAGTCCCGTCATTCCAGTAAAAATTTATAGCCCCCGCCGTTTCAGAGGTTACGAGCCAACTCAAGGTGGTGCCCCATTTAGACGCTAAAGCTACACGGGTAGTTTGCCAGGTTGTTGCGGCATGGATACGAATGTCTATATCTCCTGTAACATTTATAGAAGGAGTACTAGCATAATTTCCAGCAACTCCGGGCAACCATAAATACTTACCTACAGGATTTATCGCAGCCCCGCCGTTACTTCCAAGATAGGCGTCATTCCCTGCCCCCGAATAATCATAAAGTAGTTTTTTATGGGTTGTGGGGACAGAAACCTTCTTACCATTATAGGAACCTGAATACAACTGTAAATTTCTTATATAAATGGTTCCTACTCCTGCCACATCAGCGGCGGCTGTAACAGTCGAAGCAATGGCAGGACTAATTGTTATTCTTACAGAAGTATTACCGGCAGAAAGAACAGGAAATGTCAAAGCTAATTGCCATGACTCTCCTAAGTCTGTTACGGTTACAGTTTGTGTGGCAGGGGGTGTTCCGGCTGCTCCTGTTGCCCCCGTAACGGGATTAATACGTGTCTGGCTATATACAGCAGAATCTTGTGGATTATACTGAATATCAATCTCGGGAACATAGGAAGAAGAAGTTTCTTTCTTTATTTCCAAGGATACAGTATAAATGTCACCAGCAGACAACGGAAGGGTAACATCTTGATAAGAGTTCCCGGTATTAGCTGCATCATTGTCGGTAAGCTCAACCCAACCATTTACCCAGCTAGCTGTAACATAGGTATTCACCCAGGGAGACTGCGACAAGTCCTCACTATATTGCAGGAGATTCTGTGTCTCTATATTCATATGATAATGGCTTAGCAGGCTTGTACCGCTATCCGGCAAGGAGGGTGCTTGTAGCCAAGGGTGTTGTAGCATTCTATTATTATAACGAAATATGTAGGCATTCGCAATTCCGTGCAGGATACCCCTATTGAACGAGGGGAGTTATATAATGTTAAAATACGAAGGAGAATCATGAATGACGACAAAGAAACACAAGACGAAATCTTCTCTCAGACTATCTATGAAAGCGCCAAAGCATTCATAGAAAGCGGCCAAGCTGCAAGTCCGGGGGTTAAAAACTCAATATCATTGACACCTTCACCCGGAAAAGAAAGAGAAGTATTAACGTGGCCTATATCGACTTATGAAAAGAATGTTTCTCCTGGAATTCGGGGCTAAAAAGATGTCTAAATTAAATTGGGATAGGCTTAAAAATGAAAAGAAACTCAAGAATAATGTAACTAGGATAAAACGCTCTCGCCAACCAACGCCAAAGCAAAAATTATGGGGCAGAAGATACATGCTTGGGTTTCTCAAGAGTAAATATAAAAGACTTATCAGATGAAGAATTGGCTGTGAGCAAGCGGCAATACGTTCCTAGAAGTTTTTGATGCAGTCAGTTTTAGCCCGAAATCTTTTGTTGGTATAAATATATATGAAACCCTACACATACTATGTACAGATATTTTTATAGCGTTTTTTTTTGTAATTCTAGCCTTTTTTATGGCGTTTTTTTTACGGATTTTCTTAGCCTTTATTTTAATTTTATGGGTTTTTTGATAGGATTGTTTTATATAATGTTTGTTTTTAGGGTGTTTTTAATTCTTTTGATGGGTTTTATATATATTGTGTTTGTTTTGTTGGGAAATTGTGTGTAGGCGTCTGATAGGGGGAGGGCGGGCCATTATGAGAATTGGGACTCCGGGTTTGTTAAAAAACCCCAGGGGGTGTGAGTGGACGGTGAGAATCAGATGAGAATCATGAGAAAACCCTCCAAAATGGGGGTCCTAAATGAGAAAGATTAATTTGATGAAATTCTGATGAGAGTCAGATGAGAGAAAATTAAGAATCCACAGGGTTATCCACAGGTTTTATGAGAGTTTGATGAGAGAAATGGCCTTTTATGAGAGTTCTCATGTTTCTCAGTTAACCATCATGAGAAGATTGGCTTGTGTACTTCTCATATATGAGAGGTTTATGAGAAAGTGGATTATGAGAGGTTTATGAGAGAAATGAGAGAAAAGAGGGGGTTATATGAGAATTATGAGATTTTCTCGTCGCATTCTCATAAAGCAATTTTTGAGTTACGTCTTGCTATTTTTCTAATTTTAATGTGTGTCTGTGACGGCATTTCTCGGCTTTTATGAGGGCCCCGGAAAATTAGCCGGATTGGATTTTATGAGAATATGAGAGAAAAATGAGAGCTTTCTAAGATGAGAATAGAGCCTTGCATGTATTCATTGATAGCCCGGATTATGAGAGAAAACGGTGTTCTCATGTTGGATTGCGTCCCTCACGCAAAAAACGGCCGCACAGAATGGCCGTGGCGGCCCTACAGCGGACCCCGTGGACTCTAGTGCCCGAAAACGCTCAAGGCCCGTATAGAGGCCCTCAGTGCGTCACAGGAGGTTCAACTATGCAGGATTCGATGAAAACCCTGCATATAATGAGAGTTTGGTGAGATTCGGCCGCTTGTGACAGTTTTCACGAGCGGGGCCAGAAAAAAGCCCCCTTTCGGGGGCCTGTGTGTGTCAGCTACATGTGGTAATGATGCTCCCGAACGCCATAGCGTCCGACACCGCCTCGATAACCTCCTTATAGCTTGAGTGCTTAGTGTGCGCGACGGCGCCCGTATCATACCGGTATTCCACAATGTACCGGCCGCGTCCGCCGACCTCCAGGGTATGATAGACGCGCACCGCATGGCCCGTGTCCGTATCATGCTTGAAGTCGTGGCCCGTGATGGAGATTTCCCGCTCCAGCATGTAGTTGCTCAGGTCGTAAACCATGCCTAAATATACCCTGATGGTCTTGGGTTTGTAAAGAGGGAGAGCCTTACTCGTTTTCTCATGTTTCTCTCATCTTCGGCGGCGTTGCTTTGTGAGATATTTCACTAATAATTATACACACAATGTATAAGTAGGGCATATTTCCTAGGGCATCGTCGGGAAATATACACAATATAGAAATATTATGCATAATCATCCCACTACTACCTCTAGAGAATGCGTCATAGACGCACACAATGGCCCGGAATTGCATACACATAGGCCATACATTCGCCGCTTTGTGACAATTTTCACGAGCGCGGGCCGCGCAAGATGAGAATTATGAGACTAGAAACCGCGTCACACACGCAAAGAGTGCCTTTGACGTATGTCAGCGCCTAGAAACACCGTCCTGCACGGCATTAAAGTATTAAGGCCCAAGTGGCTTGACGTGTTGGCAAAGTGTGCTAATATCAGATATGGCCCTCTACCACAAAGACATTTTTCTCCCGGCTGCCGCCCGTGCGCTCCGCTTCGCAGTTATGCTGCGCTACAGCGCCCACGCCCGCCGTGCTGCTACGAATGACCGTTACGGTGATATCAACCTCCCGCGCGTGTTCAATTCCGACAATGCCGAACTGGTAGAGGCAGAAGTCGAAAACGGCAAAGTTCGGAAGATGGTCTATCGCCAACCGTACAATGGTGAAAATGACCTAGTTATCGTGTTGAACCCCGACGGTTTGGTGCGCACCGTTTGGCTTAATCAAACTAACGACTCGCACCGCACGCTGGACACAACTAAATACGCCACGGCCTAAATTAGCGTGAGGGACGGAAAAACTGTCGAGTCCCTCGGCCTTCCCCGCTTGTGAAAAATTTCACAAGCTCGCGGGCATTCAACCTATCATATTATGTCAGGATGAGAGTAGGATTAGAAAACGGCACCCACATTCTCATGTTGAATTGCGTCACAGACACGAAAAACGGACCTACAGGATGGCCGTTAACAGGGGTCTAACGACTTCCAAGGGTACTAATACCAGAAACTCGGCAAACGCCGTAAAACGCCTCTCAGCACGTCCTAGGGGCATTCTACTATACAGAAAATAATGTAAACAACGTATAAATGGCGTTGCCGAATTGTGACATTTACCACTGACATTTAGCTCCAGATACCCTACAAAATTAGGCTTGTGAAAAGATTCACAAGCCGAGGCCGCCGAATTATGAGAAAATCATTAAGGTTTACGTCTTGACAACCAAGAGTCGCTGTAGTATCCTCAGGTATGCCCTACTTCGATGTAGTTGTCACGGTATGCGGACCCGAAGGCGACCCCGACGATTGGTTTGACGGCGTGGTATATATCGACCACGACAACGCACCTACGGACACCGAACTCACGTTGGCGGCACGCGACGAATACGGCAACACGGTGTATTCCGCCGAACGTATCTACCTCGCAGACACCAACAACCTCGGAACGGCTCACCCGAACTATGACAGCATGGCAGACTAGGGGGCTTTTGCCCCTTGGTCGCATGTGAAATTTTTCACAAGCATGAAAGGGGAAGCTTTCGGCCATTTCCGTCGTGGGGTGGGACGTACTTTGGTTTACTTGCTAGGCCCTTTTTCTGTCTGTAGAATAGCGCGGGCCGAAATGAGTAACATGAGAAAACACCCCTCTTATCTTAATCAACTAGTGAAAGTTTTCACAAAGTCTCGGCGCGAGAACTTCAACATAAAAGCTTGACAGACTAGTTTTTATGGTGTAGACTACCTTATGAGCATTTACCGTGTTTACATCCTTGGCTATGAGGCCGCGTTCTGGTACTCTACCGTCACTCATGCCCCGGCGCTCATGTGGTGGGGACCTACGTCGGGTGTCGCGTGGCCCCTTATTAACCGACTGGCACGTAACCTCGGGGTCCGTAAAGTTAGCCTCGGGAGTTTCGCTACGAAAGTTCCCCCAAAGTTTCAAGAGCCGGGGCGGCATATCCTCTAAATAAAAGTTTGATTAAGGCCCGAGCTATTGACAGACTCGGGCCATTTGTGTATTATCAGATATGCCTTTTATACGCCGTACCTCCGCATTCGACGATTTTCATAAGACAGTTAGCGTGGCGACCGAAACAGAGCTTAAGCGTATGCGGGTCCGTTTGTCACAACAGCACCCACACTATGACGCAAAACTCCGCATGATTGATAAGCGTATTGCCATTTTCCACGGTTTCACAGGTGCTTAGCCCTCTTAGGAGGGTTGTGGGTTTGTGAAATATTTCACTTGATTATGAGAAAATGATTAAGACTTTTTTGTTGACGGCCCCCGCCCTATGTGCTATGGTTGGGGCATGAAAAACACTTTCGTTGTGTTCGTCCAGAGGCTTTGTGCTACTAGTGATAGCAACGGCAATCCGCGCCGAGTTTTCCAAGTGGTCCGTGAGGAAACGGCGTCGAATGTGTATTCCCACCGTGGTATTACCAAAGTAAACGCCCCCGTGGAATACTATGAGGAAGGGTATATTGGCCCGGACGTAGTGCCTCATGACCACGCCCATACCTACATCAACCTTCCCGACGTGCAAATCAGCGTGTCAGAGTATAACAAGATTCGCAAGCTTGCGAAGCCGAGTTAATTCTCGGCTCCTGTGTTTGTGAAATAATTCACAAGTTCTCACAATTCTAATAAAAGGCTATGATATTGTCAGTTATGAGCAAATTCCAAATAAAGCGTGCTTCCCATGCTTCGAATGCCTCTGTCTGGTACGTGGACATCACTCCGCAAAAGGCGCGGGCGGTCCTCACTCGACTCATGGACCGACGCACACGGTTGCCGCGTGTTGGTAACTTGCTAGTGCTCCCGACAGTGGGACGTGTTTTTCTCACTAATCGAGGTAATGGATACTCGCTAGAGGGCACTAATCGAGAGGAACTGTCCGGGCTACTTTAAGTAGCCCCGAAAGAGTTTGTGAAATGTTTCACAAGCCGAGTTCGCCGTTTATGAGAGTTAGATTAAGATTTTAGGGTTGACATACACTCTCAGTATGCTATACTCAGGACATGGAAAACAACCTTCCCAAATACGACGGCGGCATGGACACTCTCGTTATCAAGTCGCGTGCGGGCGTACCGTTCGCCACGAAGCGCGTCCACCCCGACCGCGAAACCCCGAAGTACCCCGAAGGCGCGAGTGTAGAGCGCGTCAAGGCCAAGTGAAAACTTGGCTTGTCTGTTTGTGAAATCCTTCACGAGTTCTCACAATTCCCATACTCAGAGTGATATAGTGTTTTTGAAAGGGGCACTAAATGACGTTTAAAGCTTGGATGAAAAAGGTGGATGCCGCCGTATCAGTTACCGCAGGACTAAGCGTTTACGATTTGCCAGACATGCCTTTCTATGACATGTTTAACGACGACTATACTCCCGAAGAGGCCGCCGAGGAAACACTCATGAACGCGGGGTGGTAAACCCACCCTGTGTCTTTGTGAAATATTTCACGAGCTTAATCCATCCCACTAACAATAACCTACATTTAAATGAGTATAGTGAGAGTTTCATTAAGGATACGGGCTTGACAGTCTGGCACATAGAGAGTACACTAGGTCATGACAGTCAACGGAAAGTTCCTTATCACCAAAGAATTTCGCGGCTTTCTTACTGTGCTTCGTAATCTCCAAGACAGGACGGGATATGAAACCCGCACCGTTTGGTCCGACTGGTACGCCCGTAAGCAATACGATGTTCAGGAATGCTTCGAAAAGGGCATGACTCCGCAAGAGACATTTTTGCAGGTTGGTAGTGAATAAAGCCCTTCGGGGCTTTTTTCATTCCTGCGTTTGTGAATTATTTCACATGAACATTAAGATTGGCATGTTGTTTTCTCATATTTCTAACATAGCCCGCCGCTATACTTAAACCATGAACGAATACCTGATTACCTTTAAGCGCGGTGCCGTGGTGGATTATGCCATTGTGATTATCCGACTCCTACGTTTACTCTGCCATCTAGACCTACGTAGTGCAAAGGATATCGTGTGGCCGTATAAGGCAAAAGGTCAGGCACTCACGGTACGTGTCTCTGCCGCACAGTTGGCCCACTTTACCTCGCACTTGTTGGCACGGGCACAGGCGCGAGGGGTGGGGCTAGATAATGCCGGGTACTTTACTATCCAAAGCATTGAGCCCGTCCCGGCCGAAACTGCAGTGAATCTGGTAAAGCTCGGCCTCAGCGAGGTAGAAGCGCCCACTACCGATTTTTACTGAGCCCTTCGGGGCTCTTTCAACTTGTGGGCTTGTGAATTATTTCACAAGCAAAATAGCGCCCCTGTAGGTTAGGGGCGCTTGTTCATTAATTAAGGTAAACTTTTTTATTCTAACCATTGTGAGTTAAGAAATTAGGCGCATTAGCCTCGCCGCATAACTTTGCTCCCCTCGTTTGACTAGGTGGCTTCGATGGGTCTGTCCCATCGCCTACGTTCCTAGAGTACACCTACCAAAAGTGAGAGTTATGAGAGTTAGATTAAGATTCAGGGGTTGACAGCCTTAGCAGCGTGGTTTATAGTAAGTCATGGTTCTCACCACGGCAATTGTCCTTGTTATCATGCTTGTTTTAATCCCGTGGGTGTTTCGTTGGGAGTAACTATGGAACAGCCTATCCGTCGGGAAACCTATACGTATGGGTATCTCGACTTGTACGAGAACAGGATTGTAGTTTGCCCCGCGTCCTACGCGACAGAGGAACAGATAGAGTCGTTAATGGAAGATGCTAGAACATATGTGGCACTTGCTACAAAACCGGTCAGGATTCACGTTTCTCACAAAGATAAGGAATAGGATAAGTCATGAGCGTTTTCATTTTCGAGGAAATGATACCCTATGGTGTAAGGTGCTATGTGGTAGTGGCGGAGACGCGTGAGCAAGCATGGGCACACCTCAGTTCCGGGGATATGCCATCACACGGTTGGACAGTAGCGGAAATTCCGATAGAAGATGGGGCAGTATATGAGACAATCTGGAGCGAGTGAAAACTCGCCCCTGCCCTTGTGAAATTTTTCACAAGGCTGTCTCCACCCTCACAAATATGAGGGTGACGTGAGGGCGTCCCATTCTTCCTCGCTCAACTGTTTTTCCTCGCCGTACACCAGCAACGCGCTGTCAAGTTCCTCTGCGTCATTCGTGAGGAACCCGTTTTCGTCCGCCCACCGTTGAAACTCGTCCTTAATTTCTTCTTTGTTCATGCCTTATACTATCATGCCAAACATGAGAATGGGTGAGAAAATCATTAAGATTTAGGGCTTGACAGCCTGAGCGGTAGGGAGTAGACTACATGCATGGAACCGACCTACGATATCCAACTGCACGTGCAGGCCATTCTCAAGGATGACGACGGCGATAACTTCTACGACGAAACGGACTTCTATTACAAGGGCGTAGAAGTGATGCTGCGCGGGACCGAGGATATCAGCGACATTACCCTACTTGAAGATTTGCCCTATGTGTTCGATTGCAAGACGGCCCCGAAGATGCGCGATGATGTCGAGAACTTCGTTGGTGACGGAGAATTGACTGATTTGTGGGTGGATTTCGATTAGTCCGCTCATTTTCCTCAGTTAGCGAAAGGATACACTAAGCTATGTTCAACTACACGGATGCAAAAGACTTCCTGCCCGCACTTCCCAACAACAAGGCTATCACAGTTTCCACGGAGTATGACCGCCCCGACAAGCTGACGCCCTTTGTATCCCCCGTGGTACTGCGTCGGCTCCAAGCTGAGGGGAAGGTTACGGCAAGCAAGCAGAAGGGCTCCTACCTTTATTTGGTACAGAAGAAATGATACCGGAACAGCTAAGCACCCTTCCCAACGTACAGGTGGGGCTTACGGGCTCTCACCTGTACGGGCTGGATACGCCCAACTCTGACGAGGATTATGGCGCTGTATTCCATGAGGGACCGGAAGTTTGATAAGCTTCCTACCAATGAGAGATTAAAGCTTGCTGCTAGCGACTACTTTCTGAGGTTGTTTGAAGTCGCGGCCTTGTGAAAAGATTCACTATCTTCATGAAGGTTATTTCTCATGTTTTTCATTTAGCCCCGCCGTATCATAAAGCATGAACGCGAAGGGGATAATCCAAGGTGTGAGATTTGCCCGTAAAATACTTCCTGTCCTTGCCGAGGATTTGGGGCTTCCTACTGATAAAGTGTCCCTTAAGATTGTGTCTAATGGTGGTTCTCAGGCGGTTCGGGCTTCTACTGAGTACGGCTACCGTTATCGTGTTGAGTTAGACTTCAATCAGACTAGGGATTTGCGGGACGTGTTGTTTATCTTGGCTCACGAGTTGCGGCATATCTGGCAATTCATAAATGGTGTAAATCTTGGTAGCAAAGAAGCACGAGCGGCGACGAAGGGTAAGCCTGTCCTGTATCGTGGTATGCAAGACGAGAAAGACGCCGACGAGTATGCCCTCATGATGGAGCGGAGCTACAAGTACACAAATACCCGTATAAATCCCGACGCCCATAGTCTGTACATTCACGTCAAGATTGCACGGCACACGCTCGGTTTCTAATCATTCTCATAAAAGAAACGGATAATATAGGTCATGAGCGAAACCAAGGAAGTTCCCACTGTTGACAACCTCCACGGGCATTATATTTCCCTGGCGATGATTATGTACGGCGGCGGTTTCATGAAGCACCTTGGGGAAGCTTTGGCAGTGGCCGACGCTCATAACTACCGGCTCATTGTTGCTACCTGGAGGCTGCAAATCAATCACTGTATCGAGATTTGGTGGAGACGGAACGGGTGCCAAATGAACCAAAGCGACATTAGGAAGGATTTGGGATAGCAAAAATGCCGGGAATCAAATCCCGGCGTTCTTTTGTGAAAACTTTCACGATTTTTCTTGTGGGCTTGTGAAATAATTCACGAGCAGTAAAAAGGGGCTTTCTTCCTTTTCCGCGTCCCGTTCCGCGTACTTGGGTTTACTCGCCCGGACTTGACACATATTAGCACATACTATTGAGCCTGTCAATCACTCCCAGCCACGGACAGCACGGCACGGTTGGTATTTTGACTCAGCAAACGTGCACCGCCCAAATCCCAGTAAGTCCCGAAGTGAGCGCCAAGTGTACGGAGGCTAGGCCATTCCCCATCCTCCGACAGAAGGTGAAGGTAGTACTTAGTGAAGCCGTAGTAATTCTCGATACGCTCCACCACAATGTCATGACCGTTGATATTCTCTTGCCTATGAGGGTTAGACACAAACTCTGGCTTCATGACTTACTATAGAACGGGGCTAAATGAGAATGATGAACTCACTCCTCTTCATCCAAAAATCCCATTAGCAAGTCCTCTTCCCCATCCAAAAAGCTCAGCAAGTCGGGAAGCAAATCCCTTGTGACAATGAAATCCAACACAAGGAGAAGCAAGGATGCACTCTTCCGATACCTGTTTAGAATCTCTTGTTCGGTCATATGTAGAGAGTATCCTCTTAGTAGATGAAAAACATTAGAGAAATTCTCTCACAATTCTTATATAGCCCCGCGCTAAACTACGTACATGCCTAAGGAATGGTTGTCCTCAAAGCCCGACAAATACAACGACAATCCCCGTGCGGAATACGTTATCCTGTATCGCACGGAGGACGTTGGAGAGTGCAAGATGCAAGTGTCTAAGGAGCTGCTTATGGACATGGTTGCTACGATTCTCATGGCGAGCGGGGAAGTTACCGCCGTCATGCCCCGGTACTAAATATGACTCGACGTGAAAAGCTGGAATACTTTGCCGCCATCATCTATGGTCACATTCTCCAAAGTGAGGATGATGTAAGCAATGGTCGCTATAGTTGTGATGAGGACCGTGCTGGAGTAGCGGTGTCGGGAGCAGTTGCCGTTATTGACGCTGTAAACTCCCTTCCTTTCGATGTATTACATTGTAACAACATTCCAAACTCTTAAGGAGAAAGCATGAGTAACTATATCACAGCATACAAAGCTGTGCGGCTGGACATGACCAGCCATTATGACCGCAAGACGCCCTGGGAGCCCGGCGTGCCGGTGCGCGTGGAGAATCCCGACTCGCCCACCGAGAATGGGTGTGGGCGCGGCATCCACGTTAGCCGCACGCTGCTCGGCACCATCAGGCACCAGTTCAGCCCGAGCGAGTACCTGACGGTCGAGGTAGACTCCAGGCACATCATCCAGGAGACCGAGAAACTGAGGGTGTCGGAATGCCTGCCCGTGCGGGTGCTCTCCGCGGAAGAACAGGATGCGCTTGCCGGGTTCCGGTTGTGGGAGGCGAATCACCCCGTCAACCCGTTGCTGGTGGAGGGCGCGGAATTGCCGGACGAGGACTTGCGGCGCCTACTCGCAGATTGGGCCTCGGTCCGGGGCTCGGACTTGGTCTGGGCCTCAGTCCGGGGCTCGGACTTGGTCTGGGACTTGGTCTGGGGCTCGGTCGGGGCCTCGGTCTGGGACTTGGTCCGCGACTTGGTCCGCGACTTGGTCCGCGACTTGGCTTTTACCTCGGTCCGGGACTCGGCCTGGGCTTACGCTTGCTCGCTATTCCCCAATGTCACGTCCTGGAGGGGAACCGACCGCGAGCACCCGTGGGACAGCCTACGCGCCCTATGGCTCGCCGGGTACGTACCCTCGCTCGACGGAACTACATGGAGGCTGCACCGAGGGCCGGAGGCTAAAGTGGTGCTGAGCGTGCCAGCGACACTTCAATGACGAGATTATCAATCCTACTTCCTTGGATAAAGTCTAATCCTTCTCATAGAAGGGCCTGATAGGATAAAGACATGGGAAAGACAAAGCGGTACCACGTTGGCACAATCGAACCGGATTCAACCTGCCGAAGGGGCATGAATTTGGTAAGGGGCGCGGAACTCGCATCCTTAGGGATAAGCGTTCCAAGCGGGGCAAGGAACGTCAGGCTATCAAAAACGAGTTGAGAGGTTATTGATGGAAAAGAGGACACCGATGCCTGACCTCGACAAGCTGGAGCGTCTTGCACTGAAGGTCCGGGAAGTTGAGAATCTTCCTAAGACGCGAGAAAACGACCCTATGCGCTTTGCCGCATGGCGTGCCCTGTACACATCCTTGGACGCCGACGTGGTACTGGCCCTCATTCGGCGCATCCGAGAACAAGGCCGAGTAATCGCCTAGATGGATACCTTTTTCACCGACACGATGCACGAACTACTTTCGGAGAAGTGACTGTATGGTGTGGCGCCTGCTCGTCATTGACAGCGTGGCGTTCTGGGCTTGTGAAAAGTTTCACAAAGAAATCCCCAGGCTCTAGAACCTGGGGTGTGGCCCAAGAAACAACAGGGTCATGACTCCCTGAGGGGCCAGAGCGGAGGTTTCCCGGATGTGGGCTGAGGGTGCGACCCTAACTCCCGTCCGCTCATGAACCAAGTATAGCAGTTCCAGGATGAGAGGCATGAGAGTACTTCCCTCATCATTTTCATAAAGCCCCGCGCTATTATTAGTCAAGAAAGGGAGGCACCAAATGTCCCGTTACGCGCAAATCCTGGAAACCGGTGACGTGAATATTCTCAACCTGGAAACTCTGGAGGACTTGCAGGGCGCTGTCGGTGGGTTTATCGAGGCGATTCCAGTGCAGCCGGGTGCTTCCCTCCCTCAGACTCTTACCGTGTACGGTAATGAGGAAGGTCGGCTAATTGGCATGGATATCAATGTCCTTGCTACTCGGGTATTGAACTTCCCTTACCCGCTCGTGGGGCCGGTTATCATCGGTGGGCCGTTGAACGACGACGGCGAAAGCACAAACCTCCCTGCCTCTTGGGCTAACTACCTTCAAAGCCTCTCTGTGCAGATTGTTGTGCTCTAACACTTCTCATTCCAGGAAGGGATACCATAAGTCATGGACGACTTCGATATCGGCCCGCAGATTGATGAGCACCTTGAAGCAGAGTACGAGGGCGAATGGGAGGATGATTTTCCTCTCTACCTGGAATACCCCGGTGAGGAACCCATGTTTCAACACTCGGATGGATTCGGGTACAACTTCGAGGAAGAATGGGGCGAGTGAAAACTCGCCTTGTCTCTTTGTGAAAAGTTTCACAAGACAAAATAAAAGGCCACTTTCGTAGCCCTCTAGTAACGTTGACTGTATCTGATATTAGGCCGTCCAGTTTTCGAGTCAAGCATGTCGCATTCTACGCGGTAACTAAAATCTGCTCCGAAGTCCCCCTCACTCGGAATAACACCAACACTCAGAAAATCCATCTGTGCCGCATTCTCGTGCCGGTATTCATTCGCCAGAAAGACAACGAATTTTGCCGCGAGGTAAGGGGCGTCGGAGAAGCGCGTGTCTCCCGTTTCCGCCTCTACCGTGTCAAAGAATCGTTCAAACAAGGGAAGCATTTCCTCAGGGTAGCCGTCCCAGTGCTTATAGATTCGCCCACCGTCGGGGCCAAACGTAACCGTACAGGGAGTAGACATTGTTTCCCCTTTCGTTGCTTAAGTATAGGCCAGACAACTATGAGGATTATGAGCCAGGGGTGGCTTGTGAATTTTTTCACAAACCTCTCCGGGCTTGCACCTTAACACAAGCCCGGATTAAAATTGTCAGCCCACACGGCGCTTGAGAACGACCGCTCCGTTGTTGGTTGTATGAGTAGTGTGAGGGTAGGAAAGCTTCTCGATGCGGCCCGAAGGCGGAAGGAACGTACCATCCGGGCGGCGATTCTGAGCGACCGTATTGATTCGTCCGTCGGAAACGTGGAACGCAATATGAGGCTTGTTCAGTCGGAACATTTTTCCTTCCTTTCGATTCTTAGTTTAGCCCGAGAATTTATGAGAAGGGTTAGAAGGCATGCTCCGGTCGGTAGTATTCTGCCATATCTTCAGGAATCTCATTATCCCTAAGGTATTGTTCGGCCTCTTTCTGGTCACCCCGGAAGTAGGCGTGGTAGCCGTTTCTATCACAAATATGATAGTGGCCTTTCTTTAGCTTTTCGATAAACCCCACCGGGTTCTTATCCTTATCATAAACGGTGTGCGGAATCATGTTTATATCCTATTCTATAGATGTATGAGAAGGATTAGTAATTCTGCTGTACCGTTACAGGCATATGGCACTTTACACAGATACCCCCGCGATACCTAGCTGTAAGGCGGTTAATGTACCCAAGGATTCCATGATTAGGACATACAACAGTATATTTAGCTGTAGCAGCACGTACCTCTTTAACTAAGTCCTTGGGCACGCTTTCCGCTGTGCGGTGAGGGTCGGCCCCGATACGCCGACATGCTTGCTTCCAAACTGCATCATGGCCGTGTCCTGGAGTCAGGGCGTGGGCAATCTCGTGCAGAACGGTGTCTCTAACTTGCTCCTCGGGAAGATATTTAACCCAAACGGTAGAGGCGGATGCGGGCGGGCACTAAATCCCCCGCCCCGTCGTACCTGTAGGAACAGTCCCCAAGGGCACCTTTGCGCGACGAGTATTCGAATTTAACGTACCCCAAACCGTGCTCGTTCATAAGCTTACGGGCGAGTTTCGCTGCATCCGTCTTTTTCATGTCTCTAGGATAGACTTTCTTTTTATGAGATTTATTAGTCTCACAATTCTTAGAATCCCCGCGCCTATACTTAATCCATGAACGAGGGACTGAGAGTTACCCTAAAGCCGACCGGCAATAAAAAGCTCGTGGGGGACAATAAGCGTCTGCCCTTCTACGCTACCTATCGTGAGGTTGGTATGTCTTGTCCTAGCACGTGCGCCCTGTTGAACAACGGGTGCTATGCACAGTTTGGACATGTTGCAATCCAAATGCACGGGCAGTATTCCGATAATGACGGCGACATTTTCCTCCGGGAATTGAACCGCATTCCTCAGGGTGCCGCACTCCGGCTGCACGTGTCCGGGGACGTTATGCGGGACGGTGGCAAGGACGGTAGCAACGTCCTGGATGTTGAATACCTGAATGCACTAATCGAAGGTGCTAAGCGGCGTCCTGACGTTAGCATGTACGGGTACACTCACGCATGGCGGCAAATCGACCGTAACGAATTCGTGTTTCCCTCCAACCTGACGTTGAATGCGTCGTGTGACACGCAAGAGGACGTGGCAGAGGCGCGGGCAGCGGGCTGGGATACCACCACGGTTGTTCCGGCCGAGACTCCAGGCAAGCGTTACGGGGACACGGTGGTATGCCAGAATAAGACGACGGGCCTCACGTGTGACAAGTGCCGCCTGTGCTTCAAGTCTAACCGCTCCCTCACGGTTGCGTTCAAGGCCCACGGGGTTAGCAAGCGTAAGGTGTCAAAAAGGGCTAGCCTACCTACCGCATGAACAAGCCTACTCTCATAAACCTCACGAAGCTCTAGGGTATAATACTAACATAGGAAAGGAGCGGGAAAATAATGACTAACGTCAGAGAAAACCGCCGAATCCTTAAGGAAGCACAGAGTCAAGGTGTGATTGTCCGGTTTGTGTACCATACGAAGAGCACGGGGGAACTTGTGCCGCGTGTTGGTACCGTCCGGGAGTTCACCGACGAGAATCATGTTGTCCTGAATGACTTGGGTCACGACGGCGCGATTCGGAGTGCAATCCTTGACAGGATTCATGGTAGCGTCCGAATCGGATAATCTACCACAACTTGCCACTTATAAGAAGTGGCTCAGGGCCTTGTGAAATATTTCACGAGGTCTTTTTTCATGGCCCGGTTAAATTCATAAACCTCATTTAGGAAAAGGCTACAATAAGGAAGTCGAAAGGAGCTTTACATGGAACGCAACATTACTTGTAAGGTCTGCGGTGCTGAGTTTTACCACAAGCAGGAAGGACGTGGCCGTCCTCCCACGAAGTGTCCCACGTGCCGTACTGTCAAGGCGGGTGCTCCGAAGCGGCGTGGCCGTCCCCCGAAGAAGGTTGTGACGGTGGGTACGGGCGAGCACGTCCTGGTCCCTGTGGCCGGTCCTATCGAAGCGGGCGATACTGTGGTGCGTCCCCTGGATATGTTCAAGAGCCGAGAAAGTGCCATCAAGTATGCTACCCCGTTCCGGGTTATCGCGGTGACGGATACCGAGGCGTTGCTGGATTTCGAAAAGAATGGCGCTATCGTAGCCCTGGAAAAGCTGGTCAAGGTGGCGCTCCAGGGGGCATGATTAGCCTATCCCCTTACGTGATGCAAGAGTTGGGTGCCGATGGTACAGTCGTCGGTACCCATATTAAGGTTCGGGTAGTCAACGGCACACGGGCTAGGTTTGTGGGGGATTTTGAGATTGTAGCAGAAGCGTTGTCTAAGTGTCGCCCGGAAAACGTTCTAGACTTCCTGAGGACTAACAAAGGCCCCTGTGAGGACGTAGAGAAGCAAGGGGCCATGCTCTGTGGTGTGTATTACAGCCCCGCTCAGTTTTCTCATGAAGAAGCAGGATAGGATGAGTCATGGAATCTTTTGAAGTTACCCAACAGGATGAAGGTATGGTGGTATCCACGTGGGACGTGTTTGTCCTCGTGTTCACAGGTCGGGGTATCAGCATTTATGACGTTGACGGCCTCCAGACGGAACCTAAGTTGGAGGTTGCATGGGGATTCGAGTGTGACGGCGTAGAAGATGCCTTTGTCGAGTCCGAACACGGCGAAAGCCGACTCTATATGAGCGCCCTTGTGGATGGTGGTACGCTGTCCGTAGAAGTTAAGCGGAGCGACGTTGGCTTTATCATCGACGTGTTCGAGGATGATGAATGCCTGTTCACCTATCCCATTTGGGACTCCGACATTGGGATTGACAGTGAGGAATAGATAAGGTACACTAACAGTATGAAACGAATAGCCCCTATGGTGTCTCTACTTGCACTTCTCATACTGTTTACGGGATTGGTGGGGGCCAGGGTGCTTCCCTCACCAATCCCCCAGGTGAGTATTGCACGTAGCCTCACCTTACAGCCAAAGGTGGTGATGCCGTCAATTGTACCCCTGGCGCGCATCACCGCCTATAATCCAATTCCTAGTCAGACAGACTCTAATCCTGGTGAATCAAGTTGCGGGCCAACGAAACAACACCAGATAGCTCTTAGCCAAGACTTGTTCTTTCGGCCCGACGGGACTAAGCGTTGTGGTGAGAAGGTGGCACTATATGATGCCACAGGTCACTTGATTGTCAAGGGCGTCGTATGGGATACAATGAACAAGAGATATACCCACGCGGCTGATATTCTATTTCCTACCCCTGACACTAGCAAGACCCTAAACTTTGGTGTACATACTGGCTACCTAGTCTTTCTCAACTAGGTAGCCTATGAGACAAGGAGCAATTATGTTGAAGAAAATCCTACTTGGCCTGGTCATTGTACTGTTCATTGCATGTACGTCGACCCTCACGATTCTATTACTAACCTTCCCCTCCATTCTACTCCCCGGTATTTTGTTTAGCTTAGCCGTAGTGTTGCTAGTCGGCCTGGTAGTAGCCTCCCTTCCCGAGCATTTGTGAAAACATTCACAAACTTTCTCGCCGTCTTGTGAAAACTTTCACAAGCCATATTAAAAAATCCCCAGCAATTATGCTGGGGTTTTCTTTTGTTCTGATAGGAAAGCATCAATGTAGGCCGCGTCTTTGTGGATGATGTCGATAGCCACTTGGTACAAAGCCTGGGACTCGTAGTAGAGTCTATCACAGGCAGCATTCAGAAGCCGGTACCGATGCCGCCCACGGCGAGAGAAAGGCCATGCCCAATTAATCGTCCTGAGTCTCATGTCATAAAGATGCCCAAGAACTCTATCATTTGACTCAGTGTGGCTATGGATAACGTCGAGTGCCGACTGTCGAGCCGCGTGCCGGTCATTCACATGCTTGTGGATATTCCTCACAGAAAGTCCATCATCCGCCATAGCTTTCGCACCTTCTTTCGGCCCCGCCAGTCTGTACCAAATCCTCGCATCTGCCAATGGAGTTGTTGAAGAATCTCATAGGGCGCCCGACCAAAGGCTACCCAATCTTTATACTTACCCCGATAAAACTTTCTACCGCTCGGGGTAATCAACTCTTCAACCTCTACCCGTATTAATTCCATATCTAGAGTATAGCATGGGTAGCATGAGGATTATGAGATTTATTTACTTAGACCCTGAATTTTCTCGCTGCTTGGTTTACACCATCAGGAAATCCCGCGTGGTATCCTCGCTGGAACACATACCGCAACACCTGTTCCCGACTCCATTCCTCTGGTAATTCGTTGAACTCCTGCAAGTACTTCCTAAATAATTCCCGGATATGCTTCCTGTGCTCTGTATAGGTCATGGATTACCCCCGTGTTTAGCTGCAAGGTATCCATCCACAAACGCATCTTCATAAACAGAAGGAACCACATCATCAAGAACCATTCGAATGAGAATCAAAGACTCTTCATCAAAAGTTTCAGGGGCATGACCATCAAGAAAATCCTCAAACACTTCTTCTACCTGTTCCGTCATTGCTTGCTCCAATCCACGCGCTTGGCTATTTCCTCCACACCATCCGGGAACCCAAGCTCATAACCCTTGTATTCCCACATTACCTCGGACGGGACATTGCCTCCCTCTTTAGGAACTTCGCACGAATGTAGAGTCCTTACGTTCTCTGTAGGTCATATCTACATACTACTCCCATGAAGATGAGATATATTAGAAAAACCTTCTATTTCTAGAAGGTTATTTCTCTACTTCATCAGCAATAGACATCAGTAACTCAGCAAGGCGGCGTGCCTCCGACGGGCGTAGGATTACATCAGAAGTTGATGCCGGAGTTCCATGAAGCCATTCTAACGCTCGTCTAATACGATGTCGCATACCCCATCTAGCTCCATTATCAGGTGCATTATTCCATACTTCTAAGACTACATCCCCATCAACTTCATCGTCCTCCCAGCCTTCAACACTTACAGCATGTCCACCGCATTCGCATTGGATAAATGTAAGGCCTCTTAATGGCATACGGGTATTCACAATTATCTCCTAGGATGGTTGCCCGAGTAGGATTCGAACCCACAGCTAAGAGATTCAAAGTCTCTTGTGTTGCCATTACACCATCGGGCAATATGGAGAGTGGTGTCGGATTCGAACCAACGTTCAACGGGTTGCAGCCGTTTACCTAAGCCTCTCGGTCAACCACTCATTTTTTCCAAAAGTACGTGCAGTCATGATGTCCGTAAATCTTCTTCGTTATCACACAGTTTGCTGAATTCAAATCCGGGCCAGTTTGAGAATACACAAAGATGGACCCACTACCGTCCCCGTACACAACCGCAAGGGACTCCCCTCCTCTGCTTTGAAAGCTCTCCACGAATTCAAGGAATTCTTTATCAAACATGCTCTACCCCAACTCAGTCGCTCGAATAATCTCTTCCTCCTTCTGTCTAGATACTAACCTATGAAAGAATGAGAAAGATGTGGTGCCTCCCGTGGGATTCGAACCCACAAGCCCTCACGGGCAACAGATTTTAAGTCTGTCGTGTAGACCATTCCACCAGAGAGGCATAAAATGGTGCGGGAGGAGGGATTCGAACCCACACTGTCACGGTCCTAAGCCGTGCGCCTCCTGCCGTTGGGCTACTCCCGCATGACGACTACCCAAGGGCTGTCCAAACCCTTGACACCTTATAGGTGGTCCGTCCCTGGCAGAGGCCAGGGGGAATCGGTAGCCGGGACAAAATAAGGTTTTTATAGAGGTTCGCCCTTCCTCTAGTGGGGCTAATAAAGTGTGCCCCTTTGGTAATACGCCCCTATCATAAGGCGGGGCTAAATGAGAAGTGTTAGTGAGCGAACAAGGGAAGTGCCAGGAATAGAGACAGAACGAGTGCTACCAGCCAAACCGGAAAAATCACTTCACTCCCTAAGGCACCAAGGACAACTCTCAGAACCCAAGGGACTGCGTACCACTTAGCAGCTACAGCCGCACCCCATCCGATTGCGACAATGACACCTACCATTGTGCTAAACAGCCAACCGACCAACACCGTTACAACCAACCACAAAAGCACAGTGATAAAAACCTTGCCCATCTAATTCTCCTTTCGAAACTCAGTCTTAACGCCTAAGAGTATAGCATGTGTAGCTAAGTCTGTCAACTACCAAGCAGCTTATTTACAATCTGGTGGGCAAGTTCCACCTGGGGGCTAAACAAACCAATCCACGTCCAGGCATTCAGTAGATATATAAACCCCGTAATAAATGCCCCCGCTACAATAGCATAAGCCACCTCTATGAGTAGGGTTATTTCCGGGTGCCGTCTAAAATGTGGAATAACTAACAAACCCGCAACTCCAACTGCTAGTGACACTACTCCACCAATTACCTGATTCAGCGCCGTGATGCGTACTGTAGCGAGGGCTAAAGAAAGAGTCTCCGGGCCATATTGATGGCCTATTTGGTTTATCTGATTAAGAACCTGATTAACTAAGTCTGCATTAGTCATTATGAATAATCACCTTTTCCACAGGAGTATCCACAGTCAGGTGCACGCTACGGATAAAATCAGCCCCGTACAAATCAAGATGTACCTGATACTCCATCGGCTGTTCAGCCATTACCTTAACGAAGGTATCAATACCTTCCACAGCCCGCGTACCAGCAGGTCCATTCCTATTAGTCTTACGTACTGGGGTGCCATTCCTGACATAATTCTCAGCGTCTTGCAGTACCTCGGGCACCCTAGCAAGCCAATCATCACTGCGTGACTTTGTGCTATCCCAGGCTACTTGACAGATGGTCTTTCCATAGATACGACGCACATTTTCCGGGGCCCCGAAACTTTCTCCGGCTAGCTTGGAAAAAGCATAAGCCACAGCGTCAACTCCCCTCTGCAATTCATCATCCCCGATATAGCCAGAGAATTCCAATTGCAGCCGGTAAACATCCGTCGTTGCTTCTTCAAGGGGTACATAGCGTTTGCTCATGTAGACATCCTACCCTTTCCAAAGGTGAGAAGCATGAGTTTTTGTGAATCGAAAGTTAAATTGAAATAAACTTACGAATCTAAAGTCAACTTGATGTTTTCCTAAGGGGGTTGACTTACGAATCGAAAGTACCCTTCGCGCCGGGCTAAGAAAATTCCTCATGCCATCCTAAAGGAATCCACCCTGGATAATTCTCTACAGCAAAGATGTCGTCTTGATTAACTACCACACTAATCTCTCTACCACAGTACTATGTAGATTAAGTTTTCATGTCTATATCATAGCCCGCCGTAATATTAGAAATGTTATGAGTCCCACTATGACTAATTAGGACCTTCCCACTTATTCTACCTCAGCAGGTTATGAGATGTATGAGTATGCATATGAGAAGAATTAGGAAAAGGTTGTATTGCTAAGGAGGGAAAATGATAAAATCTTCATATTAGAGCTTTAAATGCAAAAGAGGTTTTTAGATAGATTGTGTATAAGTATGTATGGTTATGTAATAATATTCATTAAACCGAAGGTGAGGGAGATTTCCTGGGGGAAACTTGCGTGGGAAGAGGCGGTTCTACGAGAGAATCACACTAGAAAATTATAATTAACAACATACAAGTCACCTTGAGTATGTACGCTGTTGTCAGGGTTAAATTGCTGCTTGACAAAGTAAGAGAAAAAGTTATAATGCAAATATTACCAACTAGCATAAAAATCAATACCAGGAAATCCCTCTACATTAACAGGTTGTGTATCCAAAGAGCACAAGACTTGCTAAACCTATTTCCATCATAGGAGGTAAGATTACGTTTATCCACGCACCACACCTATCTGAGTAACCTATCTCAATGTATAACTCCTAACATGTTTTTATTTATAGCCCCGCTTTTAACGTATTATATATTAACTCGATTCCTCTACCAGAGTCCTAGAAATATTTATTCCCTGACGGTATAGCTTACCCTCGATACTATTAATAGCGTCAATAATCCTATCCTGTGCTTCGTCACGTGCATCTGCCATGTTGGAGGCATCTAGGTAAAACTCCAACGAAGTGCAAAAGTCAATTTCTACTCGGTACTCAGGCATCAGCCACCACCAATCATATTCGCAATACCAAGAAAACCAAACAGGGCAATAAGAACCCACAGCCAAAACCTGTTATCCTTTTTGTTTTCTACTATTAGCCCGGTTAAACCAGTGATGAAGATTATAATCCATATCATCAGATAATCACTCCTGTAACGCACACAAGGGCCGTTGCCGCAGAACCTACCATTAGCCACCAGTGGCCCTCCTGGTAGCTCTCCCAGGCAATGTAACCCCAAATAACGGCCATAAGTCCCAAAGCCACACGCATAATTGTCATTTCCATAATTCTTTTCCTTTCTTGTTTTTAGCCCCGGATTAACTAGGAAGTGCCTTATAGACTCGGACCAGCACGTGCATTCCGTGGGCGATATGAATGCCATACGTTACAAGGGCGATAATCAAAAAAGCCGTTAGAGCCCTCAGAAAGCCCTTAGCTGTCATAACGCGAGGGAGATTAGTGAAAAACAGGTGTCCTGCCCCTGTCAGCACAACCACCATTAAAATCAGAAACGTATCAAATCCCATAAGATGCTCCTTAAGAAAGGTAGGCTGCCTATAACCACAGTCTACCTTGTCCTTCTATGAGTTGTATGAGATTATTTTAGCAAAATTCCTATAATCCCCGCCACAATCTCGATAGTTACACCTGAGAAAGCAAGCCAACGTAACACCTTATCAGGAGTGTTTAAAGCGAGGACAAAAAGCCCTGCTCCCAATAAAAAATCCAACATAATGAGTACAATCATTTTTCACTTCCCCTAACAGTCACCACAGCCACAATGAGAGTCCAGAGCACGAGAAACAAGAAATTATATGGCCAACCGAATTGCGTGTAAAAAACCGAGGTAACAATTGCAATCCACAGGAGCCTAAATATCACGAATTTTATTCTCCTTTTCGTAGTCCATATATCTAACTTTGGCGTTAGTCATGCGCTTTAGGAATTTTTCAGCCGTTTCAATTGTAATTTCCGCATCTTTACGCCATTGAGTGCTTTTTTGTGTAGACGGAAAATCTAAAACAGTCCGTAACTCATTCCTTAAAGCATTGATTATGGTTATTGCTGCTTGGTCTTTATCAATCATGGGCCTGTACTACTCCTTTAGGAGTTTTAGTGTAGCACAATTCTTGGACAATTACACCTTTTTGATTGCTTTCTTTATTTTAGCATATAAATTTAAAGATTTTAGGAATGCAGCCTCTTCTTCTGAGGTCATTTGGCCCGCCAAAGTTGAATAGATAATATTCATCACATGCTCATGTTCTTTTATTTGTTCCGGGTCAATATCAATAGTTACTTTCATGAGTGCCAGCTTTCCACAAGTTGCAAACCCACTTGGCCTCTTTCTATGTTCAAAAAGCTTGAGATTAGAGAGTATACAATCAATTCCTTTCTACCTGCATCATCAGTATTACACATACTATGATGAGGAGGATGAGAAAGGAAGATTTTAACTGGATGGCGACTCTCACGACGTTTGGAAATTTTCACTATTTAAGCGGCTTATCCTTGATATAGAGAAAGACCACGTATAGAACTGCCACAAATATTCCTATCTGTCCATATCCGGCAACAACAAAGCCTACCATCAGCAGAAACGTTACAATTGCAAGTATTTCTTCAAGTTGGGTCATGGTATGTATCCTGGGAATAATTGAAATCCACGCGCAGAGGACACGCGAAAAACAGGGTAATTTTGTTGAGTTGTTGGGGGCATCCATGCGTTTGTCCACGGCAGCCTGTCGGCATTCTTATTGTTTTGCCATTCATAAGGTTCAAAAGCATTTCCGTTACTAACCACATAAGCTATCCAAAACCAAGGCCCTAGATAAAGGCTTTGCCGATAATGGTGTAATTCATGCGCCTGCACTTCAAGCGAATTTGTAGGCACGGACGAAAGTCCACGAATATCGTTGGTGGCATAAACTTCCGGGTCATACAATGTAATTAATGGAAAAGTGGTTGCAGAAGCTCCCCACAGGCGATGTGTAGGAAAGGGCATCCAAATCTGAGGACTAGCATCGAATTGCCACGAGCCCAAAGACCAAGACGCAGTGCCACCAAGAGGGCTTGAAAAATGTAAAGTTAATGTAAGGGTAATCGCAAGCAAGCTCATATCCCTACTATGACAGGGAGATAGATTAGAAATATTAGTTGAATTCCTCGCCTGTCTCTTTATACTTTTTGTTTAGGATTTTTACCATCAGCCGCGTACCATCCGAAGCAAGCCTGTCCGGGGAGGGGCGTATAACGATTCCCTCGTTAATGTGTAATCCCTGACCACTGACCCGTTCCGTACCATCGGCAAGCCGTTTTAGGTTGACGTCTTTTAATGGCCCGGTATAGTAAAGCGGCGCCCAATACTCAAAAATTGCATCAGGGATATCTCCGAGGCTAAGACTCTCACCATTTACACGCACATCAAAAAACAACACAGTAAGCTTTTGCTGACCATACTTAAATCCCTTTTGCAGAGGAATTACTTCACCAAAGAGTTGCACATCGTCCTCTGGCAAAAATTCATCGAACATGTCAAAGGCCCCCACATTGCGGCCAGCAGTCCAGTAAGCATTTGACGCAGACTCTTCTAGTACCATATCCCGACTCAGCAGCCCTTTCGACGTAACAAATATCTCACCCGCAGCCGTGCGGCCATAAATAACCTGGCTACCGTGAATTTTCTCACTGATATTGACGCGCTCGTCCTCCGAGAATTCATGGCGGTAAATACCAAATTGCTCTACGTCATGTTGTGTGAATCGACCCTCCGGCAACTTTTTGACTTGGCCCAAAAGGGACTGTGGGATAGGAGGCTCATACTTATGGATATTAAGCCTCTCGCTCACGTCCTCACCATAAGGGACATCAGCCAATTCGGGGAAGAATTTATCCGAGGGAGAGACAGCCCCCATCGACAACTCTCCACGTAGGCGAATTTCTCGCACGCGGTCCTTATGCGGACCACCAAGATATTCCTTCCACGGTGCTTGCAATTCCTCAGGCAACACAGACTTGGCCGGGATAAAAATTACATCTTCCCCGCCTTCGTAAATACCTTTCTGCACCACGACCTGAAACTGCCCTACCTTACCCAGCATCAGCTTGTCGGCATTCGGGTGGGGGAATAATTCAATTTTGTCTTTAAACACTTTCCACTGTGCCATGATATTACTCTACTCTTTCTGACTATGAGAATGCTGAAAACGCATTAACCTCTTCTTTGTCGTTCAACTCTCTCACATGCAGACCTATAAATGGGTTTTCGTCATGTCCTATTGCATAGGTATGATATCCACGTGGGTAGTGCTTTTTGAACGTCTTAATACTACGTCCGCGAGCCTTATTTTTACTCGGAGCCTCGACCATCACTACATCTATACAAAATTCGGGAGGTTCATAATAACTTTTTCCGGGCAATTTATATAAGGGTGTAGTTACTAACCATTTTCTCATAACACTCGACTCCTTTCGTCGGCCCGAGAATTCTCGTGCCGAGGTACCCACCGGAGCGTATAATTCGGCATCAAATTCAGCAGCCTCTTAGCTTCTGCATGGAGAGGCTTCAAATGCTTCGCACGGCACCTGAAACGCCCTTCAAGCTGATAAATAATTAACTGCGAGTCTCCTATGATTTCAATATCACTGATACCCAAGTCGATAGCCTTTTTCAAACCTGCAATCAATCCATAATATTCAGCAACATTGTTAGTTTGTTCTAATTCCCTGGGAATATAATCTGTATTTTCAGCAAAGATAGAGGACTCAAGCACATAGCCATAACTGGCGAGACGCCCCTTATGCGGGCTAGAAGAACCGTCAAAATACAGTTTTGCCTTCATTTTCACCCCACCCTTTCAACCTATGATAGCAGTTTTCAATATTAGAATAATGAGTGCCTGGTGCGCTTTGGAGTCCCCTCTATTTTATTTCATAAGGTAAAGGCTCATAGGCATCTTCTTACAAAAAGAAAAATCCCCTGAGCCTTTCAGTGGTGGTAACGGTAGGAATCGAACCTACATGTATCCAATTACTCTTTCAAGTCTTTAGGAGAGACAGGAGATACGCTACCACGTCGTTTCCGCAAATCATATCCTAGCTTATCTGCCCAAGCCTTAAGAATTTCCTCGTCTGTGTAGTAACCAAACAATTTAAAGGCTTGATGCCCTGTATTCTGTCCTACAATAATAACTTGGGTTTCATCCGCATGTCCAACACCAACACATTGGAGGCCGTGGTCATAATAATTAGGATAAGTGTGGTTTGGATTAGGCCAACCTTTTTCTGTAATAGCCCGCCAAATTTCCTTTCCCACACTCTTATCTTCCTCAATTTCATGCAGCCTGTCATTAAGCACAACCATCACACTATTAAATCCCATTTTATCTCCCTTGTTTTGGTGGCCCCTGTAGGAATCGAACCCACGTCCCTGCGTTCGAAGCGCAGAATCCTGTCCGTTGAACGAAGGAGCCTATCAAGAAAATGTATCGAGTAATGCATCGCGTACATCATCAGGAGTAATTTCAACGATGTGCCGTCGGTTGTTTTGAGCATTAAACGCTAGTTTCACCCCAAGAATGGTTGAAAAAGCATTCCCTTCCTCAAAGTCGAGTCCTTCACTCCAAACATTCTCCCACTCTTCCTCAACGAGATTATCAATTTCCCCGGCAGAGATAGACTGTCGGTAGAGAGGAGCATCATACCCGAACATCGCATCTTGGATTGTTTCTCGTGCATTATCGCGTTCTGAAAGGACATAAACAGTAGAAAGCATGGTTTCTCCCCTCTCTTAAACTGTACAACTAGAGATAATGAGAAAGATGTGACAGTTTGATTCGGCACTGCCAAGCCAAAGGGTATGATTCGCTTCACCTGCGTCTGAGGTATTTAGTACACGCGCCTTAACGTCGTGTTTCTCACTGACTGTACCGGGTAGCTAATCCGTCTTTAGTCTTTTTCAGTAGGGCGAGTGATTCACCCCATTTGGAGTCCCGTGCAGGATTCGAACCCGCGATTCCTGAGTTAGAAGCTCAGAGCCTTAGTCCACTAGACGAACGGGACATGCCTGGAAAGCATTTGATAACGGAGGGCCTTCCTCGCCCTCTTCGGTCCCCGAGTGCTTACGTGATATCCCGCTTGCCCTCGGTTGAGGACTGACTAGAGTCTATACACTAGGTTTATGAGAATGGTGGCAGCGATAGGATTCGAACCTACAAAGTCGTTATGACAAACAAAGTCTCAGCCTGTCCCGTATGCCAATTCCACCATCTGAGCAAAAAGCCTGACTTTCACAGTCGCAGAAATAGCCTACTGCTACAGGTACGGGAGTCTTACTGTTCGGTGCTTGGCGTGCAAAATAGCACGCTCCCTGGGTTTTCTTATCCCGTCATTTACGGCGCTCCACCAAAGGCCGTGACTTCTTGGATGCGGGGCAGGAGTCGAACCTGCCTTTCGTGGATATGAACCACGCATAGTCGCCGGACTATTTCTCCGCAATAGTGGTTGCAGGGGTTGGAATCGAACCAACAACGACGTGCTTATGAGACACGTAAGGCGAACCAATAGCCTTCTCCCTGCCATAAAATTGTAACCTAGAGAAACATGAGGAGGGTGAGTGCGCGGGATTTGAACCCGCAAACGACTGTTAGTTGGACAGTTTGATAACCATTATCGGAGTAACCCTATCTCCTGGCTGCTAGGCTTTTGGTACCGTGGAAGGGAAACGAACCCTTATGCTGTCGCTTATGAGACGAAGCCCTCACCTTGAGTCCACGGCATAAATGCGGGTTTTTCTGCGGCCCCGCACCGCAGCCCTGTCGTCACGCAGGGACTTACAATCCTCAACGCCACGTTCCAGTTTGGACTTTCACCGTGTCGGACGCTATTTATCGGTAGAATTTGAAGCCATTAACCGAGCGAATGAGGAATATGGTAGGCCCGCTCGGACTTGAACCGAGAACTTCCACTTTGTAGGAGTGGCACTCTGCCTTTGAGTTACGGGCCTGAGCAGGGGGTTTTTCTAAGGGAACCCCTTAACCCTGCGGAAATCTGAGGTATTGCCCTAAGCCGCATTCCGCTGTAAGCTTCCGGGCCCCCTGTAAAAATTATTATGGAGGACTTTTGTACGTCGGAGCCTCCTTCCGACTGGTACGCCCACCAGGATTCGAACCTGGATTAGCTGGATATAAGCCAGATGCTCTTACCGTTGAACTATGGGCGCACAAATGGTGTGCTTAGGATAGGCGTGCTGTGACGCCTCGTTTTACGTCTGGTTCCAATTCGCACACGTGCCGGATTGGTTCTCCTAAGCCTGATTACTAGCCACCCTTTGCTAGATTATAATATTATCTAACGCTGGTCTTAATGAAGTATCAGAAATCATAGCATCGAGAAATCTTTCTGCTTCGTTGATTTCTTCGCTCTCAAGGGTCACAAAAGGTGTAGCTGCTTCACGATGAATCCCTACATGAGTAATTCCAAAATAACCAGTGTCTAAGATGGGTTCCTTTCCTGTGAGCATACCATCATTCTTTCGATTCGTCAAGTATTCAACCAAGTCGTCGACCGTAAAAATAAGCATATCTTCGGCGTCCATAGCATCCTTCCTTTCATAGTCATATCTTATCAGAAAGAAAGTGAGAAGGATGAGACTGTTTTCTCAGCCTCTTTTACTCTATTTTCAACCTCAGGAATATGTGGATAATGCCCACGTTGCTGATAGACCCAATAAAGCAAACCGTAATATCCAAACCTCCTTACAAGGTTAAAAACTTCGTCATATTTTTCTGTAGGAATTTCTTCTTTATCTGAGGAAGAATAATACCATGTGTCACTTAGATTAACATACCATTTATCATCCATATGAAGAAACATATCTTCATATAATAGAAACATTGTTTCGGCCCTAGAAATTTCTAATTCGGCTTTGCGAAGAATTTCCCATAGAGCTTGGTAAACTTCTCTGCTTCCATCGTTCCAGCCCTTTTTGTAATCATCCCTTTCCTCATAATCAATTTCAGGATTACCCGTCTTTACAGCCTTAGGATAAATCCCAACATCAATTTGAAACAATTCATCTATGAGTTCCTGGTTTGTCATAAACAGCCTTTCACAAGACTTGGTAGGGGCGGTTGGAGTCGAACCAACGTGTGACCGGCTAACCTTTCAATCGGATATCAGCCGAAGGGTATACGCCCCTGCGAAAAGCATTGCTTTGTTGGCTGCCCATCCAGGATTCGAACCTAGAAATACGGATTCAGAGTCCGCTGTTTTGCCAGTTAGACTAATGGGCAATGGGGTAGATACACTAATAGTCGTCGCCTAATCTTTCCCGCTTGAATCGAATAGCTTCTTCCATTCCTCCCCAATTATCTACACCAGCCCGTCGTAAATCTCGAAGCCATTCAACTTTCTCTAAGAGTTCTTCATATTCCGCTTTGCGGATTGTCACAGTTTCTTCATCCATAGCTAGACCTCTAGTTGGTGGGGACGGTGGGAATCGAACCCACACGGCCTCTCGGCCACTTGTTTTTGAAACAAGCATGTCTACCTAATTACATCACGTCCCCCGCACCCGTTGCAAGTGATGGGGCCGAGGGTGGGATTCGAACCCACGAGAGGAATTACCCTACCGGTTTACAAGACCGGTGCTATCAACCGCTAAGCGACCTCGGCATGGCGCTGGCATTAGGCTTTTTACCGCTCCTATTTATCCGGCCCAGCTATGTCCGGTAGGAAGTTTCTCATTAAGGTAGTAGGTACCTACTCACTTAACGATAAGTAATCATAACATAGATAAATATGAGAATTATTAGGCAGTATATTTGCCTATTGTCTTTCCTGAATCATTTAGAAGGTAGGCGTAAGTATTAAAAATTACCTGTTGGACTGAACTATCCGTAAACCATAATTCTAGCAGATGAACTGTACGCTCGGATTCTTCCAGAGAAGTACCTAAATCATAATTTGCGCCGTGGGCATCCCAAGCAGCTTGGTCTGAATTTTTGTCATATGGTTGGTTTCTGTCATATAGTCGATTATGTTCATCCATGTAGGCCAACCCACGGTCTACGGCTTTACGAATATTATCATAATGTGTAAATTGCTCTATTTCGTTTGAAGAGCCTGTGTGTATCTTTAGTATCATGTGTGTCTCCTGTGTGTGTATCTATCTATGTCATAACTGGTCGCGGAGGTAGGACTCGAACCTACAACCTTACCTGTCCAGGAGGCATAATCTAGCCAATTGATATACTCCGCGATATCAGCGGTGTTGGAATCGAACCAACCTATATCTCCTATCCAACAGGAGCGACCCTCCTTGAGTCTGACCGCTGATGGGGTAAATGAAGGGAATCGAACCCTCTACTCCCGAGTCACAGTCGGGTGCCTCAACCTTTTCGGCATCATTTACCATAAATGGTGGCTCCCCTCGGAATCGAACCAAGTCCTTGAGTGCTTCAAACCCACGTGCGTCACCAGATACACCTGAGAGCCATACTATTTAATCTTGGGAATTTGATTTGGCTTTATTTCATTCACTCTCCCGGCTCAACTCTAATTTCTCCCCGAACATTCGCGTAGGGAACGAATCTAAAGTTTAGGCCGCTATCATCCATCATAAGTGTAATCCCTGTAGGTACACCGTCGCGGATATCATAGCATTCTATAACTCGTTCATGCGGCGCTTCGTTTTTAAGAGTGTAAGTAACACGCAAGTTAGCCATGCTCAAATCCTATCATGTTGCTCAATGAGAAGTATTAAACAACTCCACTAACTTTTCATTCGGCTCGGGAGGACGTTTTAGAGCCTCCACAAATTTAAGGCTCTCCTCAGGAGAGAGAATAATGGGCGCTTCCATATCCTTTGTATAAGCAACACATTCGTCGTCCATTATTGCTCCTTTGCAGACAGATAGGGGACTCCAAGAATATATGAGGATTCAATGTGCGTCCTATTGATACCGTTATACTCTTCCCACTTTTCAGGGTTTGAATACTCAGAGGGCTCAGGCCATGCAGCTAAATAAGCTTTCCACTTACCCAAACGTTCTTCCATACGGTTGACATTTTTCATAAGATATTCTTTGACTTTCTCCAAATCAAAAAAGATAAGCCCTTCAAATACCATTTCATAGCCGCCTAGATGGGTATTACGACAAATATAGTACTTTTGACCGCGTGAATCCGTATATTCAGATACTGTTTCTACTACATCTACACGCTCAGTGAATGGATAGTTGTGTGGATGGGAATTAACCTTATATGCTTTCATGCTGCCATCCTTTCTTTGCTCTTATTTCGAACAAAAGTGGTGGGAGAGGTAGGATTCGAACCTACTAAGCCTAAGGCATCCGGGTTACAGCCGGACACAACTCGCCATCGTTGCCGCTCTCCCATAAATTGAGTATCCTTTTTCGTCGGGCGGCGATACTCGTTCCGCTCCCCGCAACCCGAACCTGTCCTCGGTCAAGCGTCTATCCGCTTTGTCTGCCGTTGCTATTCACGGCTGTCAAACCTATGGTGGGGCTGTATGGTGGACGAAGAGGGACTTGAACCCACGGCCTACGCGCTACGCGCTGCCAGCGCGTTGCTCTTCCAACTGAGCTATTCGCCCATACACACACCATAGTATATCATGTAATGAGAAGCATGTGAATATTTAGCTTCCTCTTTCCCGATGGTAGCGTAGCACGGATTCGAACCGAGATTACCAGCTTGAAGGGCTGGTGTCCTGTACCCTTAGACGACTACGCCTTAATTGTACTGCTTGTCGATTTGTTCCTCGGAAAGCACCATGTAGCGCCCTTCATGCTCTCCCTCTGTAATTCGGCACTTATGATAGGGCTTTCCAAAATGACGCGTTAGAACAATCGCTACTCCACGTGCTTCTTTCTCTGTGTAGAGCTTTTCATTGACTACTGACACGGTACGGTTCATTTTTTTCCTTCTCCAAGCGTGGCGCAATAAAGTGTTTGACTCGATAGTTTAGATTGTCGGCCAGAGCAATAAGCTCTTGGTCTGTAAGAATAGTGAATGGAGCGCCCCAACCGTTTCTTTTGACTATACCATCAAAACGAATTACATGTTCATCAGGTTCCCGACTAGAAACTACTGTAACTTTTGGCCCCATGCTCAAACTCCTTACTTAAAAATGGTGTACCAGAAGGGACTCCAACCCCTAACCCCCCGAATGCAAATCGGGCGCTCTCGCAGTTGAGCTACTGGCACGTGATGGTGGAGGCCGAGGGAATCGAACCCTCCAAAGAATGTCTGCATAACATTCAAGCTATTCCTAAAGCCCCCACAGTTATAGGAAACAGGGTGTGCTAGCCTATGGTCTAACTTCCTATTTCCATCTGTCGCAGATAATGTCTGCGTGGCGGAAGGTGAGGGAATCGAACCCCCGAGGCTGTTACGCCCAACTGTTTTCAAGACAGGTTCCTCGACCAACCGGGCACCTTCCATATGGTCCTCCCGGTAGGAATCGAACCCACGCTGTTCCGATTAAAAGTCGGTTGCCTAACCATTCGGCCACGGGAGGATAAATTGTGTAGTTGGCACACGGTATTTGGACGGTTACTTAGCAGCAACGCCACACTATTATTTCCGTGCTATCCCCATTGGCCCAGGGTACCTTTCGGCCGCCAACCGTCAACAATATAACAGATACAAATATGAGAAGGATTAGAACTTGGTGCTCCGGGAGGGATTTGAACCCGCATCTGGTCTGATTAAGAATCAGCCGCTTTGCCAATTAAGCTACCGAAGCATAAGGCGGAGGGAAGGATTCGAACCTCTCACGACCGGAACCGTGCCACTTCCAACTGGCCCTCACGCATGGGAGAGTTTACCCCGACTTAAGCACCTTTGTCAACCCCTTTCAAGAAAGTTGGCTCTAGGGGCAGGATTCGAACCTACAACTAACAGGTTAACAGCCTGTCGTGTTACCATTACACCACCCTAGAATACATGTTTTAATGAAGCTGTTTATACTCCTTGCTCGGAATTGTAGTTTGTCGTAAGTTATAAACACTATTCCAAGTAGCTAGGACTGCTAAGAGCAGAATAATAAGGGAAACAAAAGAAGTGCTTCCTTTCAGGAGAGGCAATAAATAGATTAGACCAATAAACGAATAAATACCTATATGAGCGACCTCCTTTGCTTTACGGCCCCATTTCACAAAAAAAGAAAGGGTATCAAAAACTACGTTAAATAAGAAAAGGCCAATTATTACTATAAAATAGTGTTCCGCTATAAAGTCCGAGGAACCAACAAGCCAAAGGATTACCAAAGCTACGAGACTAAAATAAATAATATCGTTAAAGATACGTTTTACGTAAGGCATACATAATATCCTCTCAAATATTGGCGGCCTAGACGGGATTCGAACCCGCAACCTCACCGGCTGACAACCGGGTGTTCAACACCGTAGAACTACTAAGCCATACCTAAAGTATATGATAGCAGGAAATGAGAAATATTAGATTGTCAATGTACTTGTCCTAGAAGGACTTTGGCGCGGGAGGAGGGATTCGAACCCATTCACAGAGGAGTTTTGGGGACTCCCTGGCACAACCTACGCTCTCCCACATGTGCGGATGTGTTTTCTAATAGCATTATCCGAAACGCCTAACTCTCTACCCAAAGCAGAATACCCGATTTCTTCGGCTCGGGCTGTGAGGTATTCCACAGGAGGCCAGTCTATCTTTTTACGGCGAAAATCGTACCAAGTTTTTATATAATTAGGTTTCACTCGGTAACGAGTGTCTAAGCATATATAAGCGCCGTCCATACGTTTCACAAGAGGATTTTTCTTGTTTCTATGGTACCGCGCATGGTGTCGCTGACTTAGAAAAACCATCAAATTACTTGGGACGTTGTGCGCTCGATTTTCGTCCATATGATGCACAACTTCATAATTTTTTAATGGCCTCCCAAGCATCCTCTCAGCGACCAATACATGTTCCCATACACATCCGTTGGGGCGTGCTCTAGGGTGGGCGGGGCGATAAATTTCAACATAGTTATTCATTTTACTGCCCTTTCCGTGTGGAGCGGCATAGGAGAATCGACAAATTTGGAGCGGACGGTGAGATTCGAACTCACGAAATATCGGTTTGGAGGACCGACGCCTTACCACTTGGCCACGTCCGCATAAATTTTACCGCAAGCCGGGGTGGAGGGCCGTATGCATCCGGTTATCCTCTCACGCAGGGAGCGGTAAGTCCCCTACGCACAGCAAAGCCCCGACCAGTAACTCCCCAGCATCGTAACACTGAGGGTGCCACAGAATAAATCTGTGGGGGAGAAAATACGGGCAGCTACTCAGGAAACCGACCTTTTGGGTCCGGGGGTGCTTTTTGCGTCACTCTGTCGCCGGGTTTGCCCAACCCTATTATCCTCTCGGCGTGACGGCGGTATGGCGGTGGGAATAGGATTCGAACCTATGGACCTCTTTCGAAATCACGTACTTTCCAGGCACGCCCAATAAACCGCTCTGGCATCCCACCATGTTCAAACTTGCATTCATTACATTTGAACAGTATAATATACTTATATGAAAACTACATTAGAAAACGACATTCTTACTTTAAGAAAAGAAGGAAAAACTTATTCTCAAATTCAAAAAGAACTAGGCTGTTCCAGAGGCACTATTTCTTATTATGTTGGTAAAGGACAGAAAGATAAAACACGTCAACGAAATAAAAAAGTTAGAGACGAAAATCCAGTTAGTCGAAAGGTAGCTGAATTTAAATCAAGAGGAAAAGCACGAAAGAATTTTGTTTCTAAAACAAGAGATTTCCAACGTCGTGACGGTTTATATCTAGCATCTACTCCTGAAACCGTTGATTTTACGTATCAAGACGTGCTAGATAAAATTGGCCCTAATCCTACATGTTATTTAACAGGACTGCCTATAGATTTATATGACCCGTCCTCTTACCATTTTGACCATATTATCCCTGCATCACAAGGTGGTAATAATTCTCTAGAAAACCTTGGAATCGCTTTAAAATCCGCAAACAATGCAAAAGACTCATTACTCTTAGGAGAATTTTTAGACCTGTGTGAAGCAGTTTTGAAACACCACGGTAGAATATAAATTGGCGGAAGGGGTGGGAATCGAACCCACAGGCCCATTGAGCCCCGAATTTAGCAAATTCGGCAGAGTAGCCAATCTCAATCCCTTCCATCGCTCCTCTCAAATTTAATACACATATCATAGCACGTACCTAGTCAAGCTGTCAATCCCCATGTTAAAGGATAATCAACTCTCGATTTCGTCTTTGTCTGCCTGGGTTAGATGGGGCCAAAGGGGGCTTTCAACTTCTTTATGAGAAGGATTATAGGCTAACTAAGGATGCAAGCACTCGTTTGAATCCCTGTGCCACATGACTCCTTCTGAATCCTGTTCATATTCTTCATCACCTAGGATATAATTACCGCAAACTTCACATATACCAGCGGTTTCTCCCTCATATAAAATATAGGCTTCTAACCTACGAATCTCAGCTAACAAGTCATTCCGCGTCGCATTTCTATGCATAAAAAACCTCCTCAAATACCTCTTCTATTTCCCAATCTTACAAGTTTTCCTCGTTGGCATAGTCGAAAATAGCCAAAGCCACACTAAGGGATGGTTTGTCGAGGACATAGTGCCTCTTAATGTCCTCTCGGGTTTCCGAATCTAGTACGACCAAAACCATCGCATCTATAGCCTCGGCATCATAGATAGACGGGTATTCTTTAGAAATCATCCGTACTAGTTGTTGAATCTTTTCCATAGTCAGTATATTACTCTGCTGCTTCATGAGAAGGATTAGAGCCAGCCTTCTTCTTTTAGAAAGCCCCTAAGCCCTCCCACAATTTTATTGTTATAGTAGCGCCAAAGTGTTAAGTCTAAATCAGCAACGGTACCTTTGAACCCCTGCTCCTTCCATGCATGATAGAGCAACAGAAACACCCTTTCCAATTCTAGATATCTTTTCGGCCCGCTGGGAGTTGTTTGTGGCACATGTAAACTATTACCTATATCAGCCTGTTTAAGGTATTTAAGAACATGAGTATCCAACGCCGCGCACTCAGGGGGATTTTTTCGGGAATGAAGAATGAAGAATCTGGAGGTTTTCATTCCTATTCCTGGGAATTTCTCTAACTCTTCCAGCGTTAGCTTTTTCAAGTCTTTGATGTCAGAGTAATTCCAGCTTATGTAGGAGAAAAGGCGCATCATCAAATCATACTTGCCCAACTTGTGCTCTTTTAAAAGCCGTAAAAGCACATTTTCAAGACGATTGAGAGATAATGCCATAATAGCTGAGAAAGGAGTCACTTCAAAGCCGCCCATCAGCGGGTATGCCATAATCGACTCCAAAAAAGCATCTACCTTCTTAGCAGTTGTGCCCGCTGTCTTGCCGCCTACAGCTACAGCGAAAATGAGAAATTCTTGTAATTCTTCGTCCGTTCTGTTAAAATTCGTAATTTTCTGAGGGTCTACCATGACTCCGAATCAGCAATCATAATAAGGGGACCACCTACAGTGGGGTGTCGTGGATTACGAGGCTGGGTGTCATGGTCTTTACGGACAACAAAAGTAAGATTGTCCTGCTTGAGAATTACTTCGCCCTCGATACCAAAGAGTTCCTGTACTTCCTGGGGAGTAATATCTCCTGAGAGTGTTGTCTGTTGCCCGTTCATGTAGTAAATAGTATGTTCTGCCATAATGCATTTTACTCCATCTAAGTATGAGAAAGATTAGTTAGTCCCAAAAGAACGAGAATGCTTGGAGCGTCTTGACGAATTCAGAGAAGCGCCACATTTCGTCCCACGCGCTGTCCATTTTCATTTCCTGCAATTCACGAAGGCGTGCAATTAGTCCCTCGGTAGCCGGGTGCGCGGTAAAAACCTCGTGCCACTTGTACTGAGTAGACGCCTTGTTACGGCGAAGCTCAAATGCCTGAATGTAGGGCTGTTCCGTTACAATCGAGGTAAAGGCTTCTTCACGGGTAGGATAGCCTTCCTCGTGCCAGAAGTAAATACGAGCCGGGTCAAAAGGCTCCCCCTCCAAGGCGGTTTCCGGGACGCTTTCCTTATCCCCGAGGTTGGAACGCAGCCCCTCATAGTACAAATTCCACAATTCCTGACTACGAGCGCCGTTGACGGTTACGGTTTCGTTAATAATGCTAGACAGGGTGTGTGCGTTGTATCCATCCTCAAGAAAGCTATCCTTAACGGTAAAACGCACCGTCACAAAGATACAACCGCGTTCATCATGAGGACTGTACTCGCCCTGTTTCGTATCAACAGCCAGAATCTTAAATCCCCGAAAGCTCATGATGCTATCCTATCCTTCTGTCATATGAGAAGGGTGAGGATTAATCCCCAAACCTTTTTCCCATAAGAGATTTTTAATATTTCGAATGAGATTAGTGAGGAGTCAAGGCGAAGGCAAACATTGCTCCTAGCAGAAAGCCGGGTAGCTCCCAGCGCACAAGGCTGCGAATAGAAAGACGCTGGCCAAAATACCAAAGAATCCCGTAATCAGCAAGCGTTAAAATTACCGCAATAAGCACGTAAATCATGGGTCATTCCTTTCAAAAGTGATTATCCAGCCCGCATCAATAAACTCCCCAACAGTCTCCCCCACAGGGGTATTCTCAGCATCCCAATGAAATTCATAGTGGCGGCGACTAAATGCATCAGTTCCCGCAAAGGTAGAATAGAGGGTCTTTTTCGCGGCCATCAGGTAAAGTTGGGTAGTAATATCCTCGACCGGATGTTCTTTTTCTAAGACCGTATATTCTCCAAAATCATTCTCAAGGATAACTCGACTGATTGCCAGTTTGGGTTCCTCTGGTAAGGCCCCCATGTCATTTAAATCGTCGCCAAATGCCATCTCAAAACTCCAACATTGCTACGATGGGGTGGAACTCATACCGGTCACTTTGGTCTTCTACCTTGTCAAGAAACCAATCCATAGCTGCACGTACATTTGAGCAATCAAGGGGCGCAAAAACAGTTCCTTGTGAAATTGGTGCTTCCGTATGAATGTCCTCAACATCATAGTCAATACGAAATTGAATCATAAGGTCAATCCTGAAAAAGACGGCCCTCTTGCACGCCCTGTAGAGTCCACCCGCGCCACGTCGAATATACATAGGCTTGGGCCGCTTTGTAAAGGTCAGTACGACTCTTAGTATCCAATGTTACACTAACCAGCTTGCGATGGTTCTGTTTGTCGGCAATCAAAAGTTCAACGGGTACTCGCATTTTAACCTGCTTCCTCTTCGAACAGATAATTTGCTACATCATCGGGTCCATAGCCTTGTTCGAATAAATACTCAAAATCTACATCCTCAAAATCTGATAGCTTTGCCCCCATGAAAAGCCAAACGGAATTTTCTACTTCATCTAACCAGTCGTCATACATCATCGGTCTCCTGTTTAAGTTTGATACAGTCTGCTTACATCACCTGCCATTATAACAATAACAAGAGTGAAGAAATCAAGCCCATGCCAAGTAGATATAAATATCGTCGGAGTATACACGAACCTTTCCTTCTGGAGTTTCGTATTCCTTCGGCCCGGTTTCTTTGTTACGATGATACTTCATGATATAAGCAATCGCTTCCTCATGGCCGAGAGCATTTAACACATCAGCTTTAACTGATTTCATCTTAGTTAGTGGATTGTAGGGGTGATGATTTAGTTTAACCATAGTTTGATTCTACTCTTTCGCTGTATTAGAAAGGTGAGTGAGCCCCAGCTTGAGGTTAGAATAGATTATTTCCTCACCCCAGCGTTGGAATAGGTTGCCTAGAAACACCGGCAACAGCGGCTCAACAGAGGAGGCAGTCGCAACATCTTCTTCTTCCCACCGGTTAATATCAAAATAGTCGTCACCAGGATGGTCTTGACCATATATAAGACGGAAGATATCAGTTTCGACTTGCCCACTGTACTGCGTAGCGGTACCTCCCTTAATTATGTAGTTATCACCTAGTAGTAGAAGGTTCTGCTTTTCGTCATAAAACCAATCCATCGGGATAACCGGCTTAATCCTCTCAAGAACCTCTTGCACACTACGCAATTCATGTTGGGTAATCTGTCTCATGACTTTCTCCTCCATAGAGTCTATGTTAGACAGCTATGAGAAGTATTAGAAAAGGGGGCTTTTGCAAGCCCCCATCCTTTAGAGATATTCCCCACGCAACCGGTTAACGTGGTAACGATAGACATTCTGAGCATTGTGGTTGAAGTCAAGGAATTCAGCTACATTAGCATCAAAGCCTAGTCTTTCTGAAAGAGTCAGATAATTCGGCCCCATGCGCCCCTTGAAGGTGTAGTTTACGGCTTCACTCTCCAGAGCAGAGACAGCGTTCTCCAATTCTTCTAGAAATTCCTCTTCGCTGGTAAACACGTGAGATTCCAGGCCGGGGTAATTTTCTTCCCAATCCCCCTCGTCGTCATAATACTCATTGCCCCACTCTTCCTCACCGTCGTCCAGCCAGAAATCCTCAGGGGCTTCCTCCCCATCATCGGTATAGTATGTACCGGTGAGGTCGTTTTCGATTTCCCGAAGAACCTGATAGCGTGTCACACGAATCTTCTGGTAGGTGTGATCATGAGGGACGGAAACAACATCACGAGGATTAACCTTAATGAGCAAAATCCTCTTCGCAAAGCTGCGAGCGTAGTCATAGGTACCAACGTGCAAACCAACAGCGCAACCAAGTTCCGGGTTTTCCACAACTACATCGCGGCCAAGCTCAACAATTGCCCCATCGGGGTTAGGAAGGTTGGCATAATCAAACACTTCGCCATTGACGACACCAGGACCGGCATGGACCGAAGTACGGTCACGGCTAACGCCCTTGTGAGCCAGGAAATGCCCATCTTCGGTAATAGCGAAGGTATACCGTTCCAGGAACTCATAAAGCTGTTCCCGGCTATGCTTGCTAGGATTCTGCATGAGGTTTTCCAGGAAGTTTACGAGCGGTGTAAAGTTACGATTAGTCCTCCAAGCCTCCAACAGAACTTCGGTCACGCGACCAAAAAGCGGTTCAGCATCGAAATACACTCGGTCTCCACCGACGCTCACACGCTCACTGATACGTTCAAGGCGCTTGGTGATGGCGGTACCAACATCGAACAGTGCAGGAAGTGCAGCAAAGTCCTTGGTGCGGCAGGCCGTCAAAATACGGTTGAAAGAAGGATGGTCCTCGCCAGCGGCATAGGGCTTACCGTCGATAAAGACGGTAATCTGAGTTCCTTCTTCCTCAGACTGAGTGATATTAAACGATACCTGATTCATACATTCCTTCCTTCCTTTTCGGAGATAGCATTAGCATAGTCGATGTACGCCTGAGAATTGTGAGAGTTCCCAAAGAGCAGAGGGTAGTCCTTGCTCAGCTTATCAGCAATATCGGTTAGCTCCTTTTGTAGCCGTTTAATTTCCGAATAGTAGAGTTTCGTAGAAATTCCATGACTTTCGCAGATAAGAAGAAGAATTCCCCACTGATACCCTCCGACGGCCGGAATAGGTCCCGTGCTAGCACTTTCAATCAGCTTTCCAAATTCCCGCAAAGCATCGTCCTTGATATGGGGAACAGCCTCAATCGGGAGATTAAAGTGAATACCATAGGGAACTCCCGCAAGACGACGCTTCTGGTCCTCTGTAAGCTTACCAAACTCCTGTGTATACTTGCTGGCCAGAAAATCCTGGAGCCTTTGTGCCTTAGGAAAAGCCTTACAAAATCCGTCAGCTTGCTTAGGCGTCACACCATAAAAGGAAACGTTAGGGAAAAGTTTCGTCAGAGTAGGCATACTCGAATGATATTCCATGCGGCCAGCGTAGACAATGGTTTCCGTGTCCTGTGGCTTTTCCTTCGTGAAAATAGCCTTCCCATATTGGCTCAAAGCCGGAGAGAGCTTAGGCCACGGGCGCACAGACGGCTTGCGAGTCGTAGTTGTCGCCACCTTGATAGGCTTCAAATCATCCACATCAGTAATCAACGTTAGAAATTCACGGATTGCTGGTTCGAAATACTCCTTAATGTCACCTTCGATATAGTAGACATCCTTCTTATCGTGTGTGTGCATCCAGTCCTTGAGCTTATTACGATAAGTCTGAGTCAATTCAGACTTTTCACCAGAGAGCACAATTGCATTGCGAAGGCTGTGCATCGGGATTATTTCCAGGCGACTACGGTAAAGTAGTCGGTCGTTTGCATCCAGGTAATACTGACTGAACTTCTTCTTCGACGGACCGCCATTAATAAGCGGGACACCCTTATAAGTCGGTGTTAAATCAAGCCGGAAAGCCCGAATAAGGATATTATAGTCGTGCTTATTGTAAAGCTCAGTGGCTTCGATGTAGTTTTTGGCTGTTACCAAATCCTTTGTTATTTGAGAAGCAAGCAGACGAGTTACTTCATCTAACTTATTCTGAATAAAAGACCGAGTACGCTTAGTGTAATGCAATTCCTCACGGCTGGGGGTAAAATCCACGTCACCCATTTCAGCATAAAGAGCCAGAGTAGGACGAGATAGATAATGGCGGTCCAGTTGAGAAAATTCCGAAGCCTTGATAGGATAAGCCACATTCCCCATAACAACATAATCCTCGGGGCGGCCTCCGTTGCCTTCCAAAAACTTAATCGTGGGAGTCAAACCCATAAGGACATCTATAGTTGGGTTAAAGTCAGCATCATTGATAAACACAGGCTTCGGTTCAACGAAACGGAAGAACTTCTCAGCCTTGCGACGAAATTCGTGAATATTCTTCACGGGAACGGTGATTTCTACACCATTCGGCTCCTCAGTTTCGGCCTGATAAAGCTCTGTCATGCGAGGAACACCAAATTCGTCCTTGTGGACGGAGAAGGCGCACTTGACACCATCCTTGATAGCAACCAGAGAAAACTGGTTGGTCAGAGTAAGAGCAGACTTACAACCAAGACCAAGCTGTCCCGTAAAGTCGTTGCTCTCACGCTTAGTTGAAGCACCATAATTTCCGTAGATTTCGAATACTTCTTCTTCGCTGAGGCCAACACCTTCGTCCTTCACAACAAAGCTGTCGCTAAAGATGGAAGGTAGCGTGACAGTAATAGGCACATCGCCCTTACCAGCAGCCACATGCGAATCCAAAGCATTCGTAGTGTACTCCCGAATAACAGCCATCGCAGGGTCACTGTAAAGGTCGGTCAGGATGCCCATGATGTGTGCGACGCTGTTAGGGTCGATACCCATTTGCTTCGTGCGAACGACACCCGAAGTTTCAGTAACTACCGTTTGTTCCTTGTTTACAATCATGCTCAAAACTCCTTAACGCTCAGATGCTCCTATCATAGCGTACATCCCGTGAGAATGATGAGACTCAGCCCCTCGACGAAAGTATAACTGGTATCTCGTATCTTTCTAAAGTTACATTATAGTACACGACAGTCGTATGATACTTTTTACCTTCGATAAACAGATGGGGAGTGTGCCCTCGGCTAATATTAACAGCAACAAATTCAGGAATTTCCTGAAAAAGGTTCAAGCTTCCATCAGGTGTGTAGAAATGGCATTTAGTCTTCATTGATAGCCTCCATCCACGGGAATTCGAAATCATAAGTGACAGCTAGTGCCCGTTCTAAAACAGGCATATAGTAATCATCCCAATTCTGTTCAGGCAATAAGTCGTCTGTTAGCCCTTGTTGGCGCAGATAATTACGAATACTCATACCGGTTGACATATGAAAAGAATAAAACTCCACGTCTCGTCCAAGCTCATAACTCCATTGGTCGGGCCGAGCAGCAATTGCTTTTTCTATCAAGCCGAAATCTGGAGACTCATTCCATTCCTTCACAATAGGAAGAAGAGCAAGAACAGCCTGTGTCCTGACTTTCTCATTCATAGCGTTATAAGCTGCGGCTTTGAATTCTCGCCACCATTCATCCTTATCTAGATAACTCTCATTTTCTGTATTCATAATACAATTCTACCCCTGTCCCATATGAGAAATGTTAGAGCCCTTAGAACGCCGGGAAACTCTAACATTTCGTTTCATATATAAAAATTTGGAGGCGTCGGCATCGAAGCCGAGTCCAGAATAATGTCCAAATAGCCTTCTACGTGTGTAGCACCTTACTCAAGTGCGGAGTCTTACGGGGTTTTGTCTGTTATACATTTGCAGTTATTGTGCGCTAACTGCGGGCGGGGGCTGCTTTACGCAGCGAGTGGCATACCGTAGCTACCATAGGTAGCAGGGATATAACCGTAATCATTAACGTTGTTAGTTAATTATTTGGGCTTGTTAAGGGGCCAGCCCACCCCTACACGCGGGTTATTCTTCTTTTGCCCTGTCGAAACCTTGTCGCCCCCATAATTCCTCGGGGTATCCAGGCTCATTGCTTCTTAATAATACCACATAATCTACAAGGCGTCAAGATAACAAGCTATGTATCGTACCTCTGTTGTTGAAAAAATCTCGGAATGGAGGGAACATTTCTTCGGCATCCAACTTCATAAATGCCTCTTCCGTCAGCCATTCCCAGCCCGCTGATTTTTCAGGCTCTATAGTTTGTGGCTCCGAATCTGCATCAGCTTCCACAAAATAGTAAAATCCAACCCAATGTTGCTTATCTTCATGGACGGGGTATTCATAAACGTACACAAGAGTAAAATCAGACTCGGGAAAATCTAGGCCCGTTTCTTCCAACAATTCTCTCTTGGCCGCACTTTGTGTAGTTTCTCCAAACTCCATTGCGCCGCCGGGAAGTTCCCATAAGCCCTTTCCCCCGTAGTCTCCTTTATATAAGCGCCTGCCTAGCAAAAGCGCATAATCCTCTGCAACTCCCTTAGCTACAATAATGGATACAGATATTCGTGGAAATTCAGGCATTAGGGGGTTTTCCCATCCCGGATTCAATAGCATCCGACTGACCAAAATATTCTAAAACTTCGGCTATAGATGTTCCTTGCTGGAAAATATTAGCTTCTATACCCCCATATGGAGTCGTGTAAATCACAATATTCTCCTCGCGTTCAACGACAGGAATAATATAAAGGGTGAAGTCCCAATCCGCATTGTAAAGACGGGTGCAGCCCATCGGTACACCATATGTATTCATAATCAGTCTCCTAACTGACGACGGTATTTATGTACTAATTGCCTACCAATAACAGCTTGTTTCGGAGTGAGAAACAGAGCGTTTGCCAAAGAATGTCCAATATGCGTATCGACACCGTTGAACCCGATTCCATTCTGATAGGTTGCGTGGTCATTGTCCATCGAAGCCAATAACCGCAGTTTGGCATGGATTTCCTGGACTTCTTCCGCTGAAATCTTCTCGGCCTCTTTGACAACCTCCTTTTGCGTCGGATAGTTGGTCCTATCCGGCACAGGAAGCTCAAAGACTTCTCTATCATATTCTGTATCCAAAGCCTTGTCAATAATTTCCTGCTTTTGGATAAGAGTCTGAGCCATATAGGCATCAAGGCTCCCTTCCAGAACCAAATGCTGCACCAAGACGGATTCTTGTTGGCCAATGCGGTGACAACGGCTCTCGGCCTGACTCATATTGCCCGGAACCCAGTCCAATTCGGCAAAAACAACATGAGAAGCGGCAGTTAAAGTAATACCAACCCCAGCAGCCTGGATACTACCAATAAAGACTTTAATGTCGTCATTTCCCTGAAACTGCTCCACCGCTTTCTGGCGGTCCTCCATTTTGGTATCCCCTACAAGTACGACAGCCTTGCTCCCAAGATTCTCTTTGAGAGATTTAACAACATCTTTATGGTGTGCGAAAACAACTACTTTTTCTTCTATATTGTTCAAGTGCTCAAGGACATAAGGAACTTTTGCCATTGCAACTTCATAACGCAGCTTAGCCATTTCTCTAAAAAAAGCACTTACACCCTCTTTGAGTTGATTAACGGCAATCTTATAATCCTCAGGCTCCTCACTAGCTTTGGACAACTCGACAGCAGCTTTTAAGTTAGCAATAACTTTTTCTTTACTATTCCATACTTCTTTTTCAGCGTTTATAAGTTTACTGTCGGCGGGTGTAGTAGGAACCTCTATAATCTGACGACGCTTATTAGGCAATTCCTTCAAAACATCCTTCTTAAGCCTGCGAATCATTATGGTACTACGCAAACGGTCTTGTAATTCCTCTAAATTACTTGCTCCCGTTACATCCCACCCATACTTGTTTCTGGTGGCACCACAATACCTTATGGCATAAGGCCAAAACTTCGGCCACTCTACCGGGTCAAGAGAATTTATAATAGGAAATAACTCAACAGGTCTATTTACAATGGGAGTCCCGGTAAGGTAAATACGTTTGGTAGCAGTAATAGGTTGAATATCAAAAATCCATTCACGCGCCTTTCTATCATAATGAGACTTGCCAAATATAAATTGTGTGCGTTGAGATTTTTGATTTTTTAGATAATGAACTTCGTCAATAATAAGTAAATCCCATTTAGTATCAGTAAGAATCTTATGATGCTTTTTTACTATGTCATAATTAATGATAACAATGTCAGCATTCTCAGGATAATCAGAGCGGTCTACGACACCAACCGATAAATCCCGTGTCAGCCATGCGTTAAGTTCCTTACGCCAATTGAGGCGCAAAGAGGCGGGGCAAATAATGAGAACACGCTTAATCTCTTCCTCACCGTTAATGGTGCCGATAGACTGAATAGTTTTTCCCAGTCCCATTTCGTCACCAATAAGAACGGCATCCTTGCTCATTGCAAAAGCAATCCCGGCCCGTTGGTAGGGCAGATACTCTAGCCCCTCCGGGCTAGGCACTTCAACCTCGGCATCCGTAGCTTTAGACAATTTACGGCTGGCTTCTCGCTCTTCAAGAACTTCCTTAGGCAAGTCATTCCAATGAAGCAATTCCCAGGTGTCTCCATCCTTCGACAGAGAATACCCGTTGGCCTTCAATTCAGACTTATGGGCACGCCAAAGCTGCCAGAATTCCTCAGTCGGAGAAGTTTTGCTCAGAATCTTCTCTCCGTACCGAGTATTCACGTGCTTAGGTTTACTCCAATCCAAAGTATTAAGGAGGGTGCGTTCTTCATCAGTCATACTTGTATCCTAGCATAGTGTTTATGAGGATTGTGAAACTTCGTTCCTCACAGCCTTTTTGCCGAATCAGTGTTCCTTGCCCATACCTTAGAACTATGAGACTTTTTCTAGATTAACCATGTTAAATTGCTCAAAAAACCCTTCTAGAAATACAGTTGTGCGGGAAGGATATACATAAACTCCACGAACTGTATACTTTTTATCTTTCTCAAGAGTCTTTTTGGCTATTTCCTTATCCTGATTATCCCCGGCCTCGAAAAAAGGAACTACAATATCCCCCGGCTGTAGGGGGTAGGTAGAATCGTCAAAATTTACACTGCCGTCTGGTTGTGGATTAGGTGTTGTGAAGTTTTGTGTAAACATCAGGGAACCCTTTTAAGACATACGGAGTTAAAAGGCACTGAGTAACCAACAAGGTACACATCAGTATGCCAACCATAAACCTCAACCCGACGAGTGGTGTAAACATCTGTCAAATTGAGGGTTTCCTTAATCTTCTTTTTGTCCAAAGCTGTACCTCCTCTGATTTCCCCATTAACGAGGTCAACAACTACTTGATTCCCCGGCTGCAACTCCCAATCAGGCAAGTCGCCGCCGGGGTACTGAAAGAAATTTTGAGCGTACTCCTCAACGCGATTTACTTCTTTACGGAAATCGTACATTTAGGTCCCCTTCAAAACTAAGACCGGCTTTAAACGTTTTTCGACAATTGCTACTTCGGCATCAACCAATGCTCCAATTACTTCATCTACGTCCTTATAGGCTCCGTGAGATTCGTCCAAGGGCACGTTCTGGAAGTTACCCATAACGTTTCTTGTTTTAAACTCAGCGTTAATAGTGCCCTGGTCGAGCATTTCCTTTGCCTTACCACGGCTCAGCACGCGGCCAGCACCGTGAGACACAGACTCCCCGAGTTTCGGAGCCATTTTACCAGGACGGAGCACGTAGCTTCCAGTTGCCATGCTACCAGGAACTAGTAACGGAATACCATCGTTATCGTAGGCTGGTGTAGCCCCCTTACGGCCTACGAATTTTTCGTTGCGCTGCTCAATGAAGTTGTGCGGAATGTGCCCGATAAAATTAAATTGAGCCTCTGGAAGCACTTCCTGGATTGCCTCTGCGACCGAGTGCTGCACAATATAGTGGTTATGAGTCGTCCATTCAAGCATAGCCTGTTGGAAGGCGAAGTAGAAACGCCCCAAACTACTATCCGCAGGAACGTAGAGCAACTTATTCTTAGGTGCTGCTCCCCACTTCGTCAATTCCGCTTCAATAGCTTCGTCAAAGAATTTTGCACCCTTTGCTCCAATTCCACGGCTACCGAAATGCGACATAACGAAAACATTTCCATCTTCATCTTCCTGTACTTCTACAAAGTGATTCAGTGTTGTTACTACTTACGCGAATTGGATAAAACCTACCGACCAAGGTTTGTTTTCTCCATATCTACATTGTATACTACATTTTGGTGAGATTGATGAGACTAGACTTTTCCAAACCAGAATTTTCATATATGCTCGGATTACTACACGCAGACGGACATTATGACAAACAACATACCAATGGCAAAATAACACTTGAAGCCAGTATGAAAGATGTGGATATAGCCCATAAATTATCAAAAGTGCTTCCTGGAAAATCTACAATCACGTATAGGAACCGGCATACTAATTACTCAAAAGACTCTCAAACCTTTGTGTGGAGCATATATGACAAAGACATTCGTACTCAGTTCCCTATGCCTTCTGGCAAAAAATCCCACCTAATTGCCCCTCCAGATATCCCTTACTCCAAAGTAGACTATTGGAGAGGTATCATAGATGGTGATGGTTCTCTTGGATTTACCAGTCAAGGACTTCCTTTTATTAGTTTAGTAACTCAAAGTGAGGCTCTAAAGGAAACCTACATAGATTTTCTTGAACCAATTCTAGGATATCGCAAGCGGCTATCACGTAATACACGGGATAATGTGTATAATATTGTAATATTCAATGAGGCGGCTCAGTCACTAGCAAATAAACTTTACTATCTTGACTGTCTTGCTATTGCTAGAAAGTACGAAGTGGCGAATCAGCTTAAACAATGGGAGCGTTCTATCCCGCAGCGGCCCCGCTCCCTACCGTGGGAGCAATGGGAAGAACAATATTTACAGACACACACCCTTGATGAAGCTATCAAATACTTATCTCATAGAACGAAAAAGGCTATTAAACTAAAACATTATCGCATAAGCGGGTAGGTCATTTCTGCCTACCTCAACATGTTTCCATGCTGCTCAGACTATCCCTTCATCCCGTAGGATGCGCCTATTATAGTCGTTGCACGTTCCCTCGCGGGCTTCGCTCAGGGTTGCCGTATAGCACCTAAAGGTCGGTGGCGCTACTTAGGGTTCCCCTGAATTTAAGGCGTTTTTATCTTCCCTGTTACCAGGAAAGGGAGGCAGTCAGTTTACCTCCACCAATGCTACCAACTTGTCCAAGCTGCGCCTGAGTCATGAGCTTGCTAAGCAAGTCCCACAAACTCTTCCATTCGTGAGTACGAGCGTGTTTATACAGCACGTACTCGCTGTTTTTGACCCAGGTCTTTTCGTGGCGAAAATGCCCCTGCACAATCCACTTAAATTCGTCTATCGTTATGGGACGGCTCTGCTTTGGGACACGGGCGTGTCCTGCACCAACGCTAATACGACGGCCCATTTCTCCAAGAATGCGGCTACGAAGTCCCTTGTCGGCCTGAGAAAGTCCTTTAATCCCATTAACTCGCATCAAAGACACAGAGCAGGCGGGGTCAGGCCCTACAACATCAGGGTAAAGGTGCGTACTAGACTCGACTACGCTCCCAATCGGGAAACCATAGCCCGTGTGCATGTCAGGCGTAACAGTGAAGCGTTCCACCCCCGGCAACTCCATAGAATTGCGAAGTTGCTCCAATGCAGAGGATTCGACTGCCCCCATGAGGGCATCAGAGAGAAGCATGGTTGCCCATACGTTTCCGTGGCGCATTTTATAAATATTGCCAGCTTTAAACGGCTGAAATTCATTCATAATGAGTTCATCCTATCTATGTACTTACATTACAGCACCTTAAAGTGAGAACAACGAGAACCTCTGGCTTACTGAGTTTTCTCCCACAAATCCGCCCCTACCAAATGTTTATGAATAGAGGTAATCTTCTAATATGGGTGTCCTTATGACAACCCGTATGGGCTGCTGCCAACGAAGTCGATAAAAATCTTCGACCTCTTGTTTCGTGACTCGGGGGTGTTACCACCTTGTTGTGAAATTAGGTCATATTCGTAAGTAATCGGAGACTTCGCCTCTTTTAGCTTATGGAAATCGTCCCACGCTACTTTAAGAGATTCTATGTTGTCCTCTGAAAACCAATCTGTCTTTTTCTTATGAACTAACATCAAGGTGACAATTTGTGTTTCGTTGAATTTACGTGCAATCCGCTGACTGTCAGATTCGGTGTAAAGGCTTACTAATGCATCAAGAGCTTCCAAAAACTCAACTACCAAATCCGAGGCGTCACTAATCTCCTTCTCCTTTGTTCCGGTGGTTAGGTACAAATGGTCTACAGGACCCCTACTAGTGGTAATGTCAGGCTCAAGCGTGATGGCGAGAAGGTGGGTTGCAAGTTTCTTACGCTCTGCACCCCTTTCCCTTAGTTTTATTGTATCAAACAACTCATCAAATTCCCTTACAATAACCTCAACCGCCTTAGAGTACCAATTTCTTACCGCATTTCGCTTCTCTTGGGGTTTTAGAGCGACACCTTCTTGTAGAAGAGTAAAAATGGTTGTAAGAGCATCTTCTGGATAGTCTTTAAGCATTACTACATCAAACACACATTCTCTGATATCTTCCTGTCTACCGGGGGGTAGGTCAGAGAATTTCTTACCAATACAGTCTGAGACTCCCTCTGTGTACTGTGGGTTCTTTGGATTAAAACTTAGCCTGGAAGTCTTACCGTCGGTGGTCTTACCAGTTAGATACTCCAAAGCTGTCAGTAGTCTTTGCTTTCCGTCAACTACCTCATATACAAACGTCCCGTCTTCTCTAGCCCTTTTGTGGAAATAGATTTTAGGAATATCTGCCCAAGAGCTATTCAGTAGAGTATAGATGAAATTCTTTCGTTTTTCTCTGGGCCATGCCCCTTCATCACGTTGCATACTAATATCGAAGTCGAGTTTTCCCGCCTCGTAATGCATACGAATCGTGTCTAGGGTCAGATGTTCGAAGGTTTTTCTCTTTGCCATGATTATCAAGCTCCTTTTTGATATAATAACATGTTATCATAGCATGTTATAGTTTGTCAAGAGTATACCGTGGCGCATCTTGTAAATGTTGCCCGCTTTAAACGGCTCATTCATATGGCTATAACCCTCCCTAGCTCCTTAAAAACCTTCACCATATCCTGTTCCAAAGCTTTAATTGCGACACGTCGAATTTTTGAGTCAGACATTCCAGGGTGTATCTTTTTTTGGAAAGCAACTTCCTTACAAAAGGCTTTGTAAAACTTCGGGCGATACTGACTAAAATATGAACTATTCCAATAATCCTGAATGTGTGCCATTAAAGTCTCCCCTTATTAACTCCGCATTCTTTAACTTGGTCCCACAAAAGCCCCGCAGTTAAGTCTGTACGGCGAAGGAAGTGACAGTAAGCATTTTGGTATTCAGGACGTGGTGCCCAATACGGGCAAACAGCTCGATTTCCTTGGACATCCCGGCTATAACAGTAATCGCCTTCGGGAATAGCCGCCTGAAACATCTTAGCTTGTTCCTCGTCTGTCGTAGCGTAATACTCTTCTAAAACACGTGCCTGTAACGTTTCAACAGCAGCCTCAATGCTGTCTCCAACAGCCCAACAATGGCCAAAGTCCTTGTCAAACCTCTTCTGATTTCTCAGCATTGCTACCCACCAAAACTCGTCCGCCCCTCCACGTTCGCCTTCTTCTAGGTAAATCTCTATATTGCTTGAGAAAATATCGGCCAAATCAATATCTGTGAGTTCCATGTCATGCCCCAATCACAAAGCGTTCCAGCATTTCCTGGTCGCCCAACTCGTATACAGTTAGAAGGCTACTGAGAGAGTTAACTGTGAACTCCTTACTACTAATTGTCTTGCGGAGAATATGACGAATCCTGTCCGTTAGGAATTGGATAGCCCTCTTATGGCTGACCTCTAGCTGTTTTACAGGAATATCTAGAAATTCTACATCAAGACTGACGGAGGGAGCATGAATTCTCAAATCTCTAAATTTAATTCTTAGGCAAAGCCTTTCCTCCATGTCTGTAACAATTGAGAATTGTCCATCTAAGTAGTGCCATTCTCCAGGACCAGTGACAAAAGCCACATCAATCGCTTTAGGCCACACGGAGTCTTCAAACCAGCAACCCATATCACCCTGAAAATTTTCGATACGAAACTCAGCGTCGTAAATCTCTTGTAAAAGTTCCTCAGTAGGCTTCTCAATAGGGAATGACATAATTATCCTTTCAAAAATAGAGTTGAGTTGAGTTGGGTCGTAAGCCGGGTTCTGTTTCAATCTAGCATCTATCTTGTCTTGGGTTATTATTCCCAAGCTCTTTGCGGCAATTCTGCCTTGCTGCCACGTAAGGATTGCCTAGCCATAGGTTATTAGTCCTATGCTGGTGAGTTTTTACCTCACCGCTTTCACCTACCGCTGGTACGCGGTCTCTGTTCGCTGTTGCTCTTGCTCGCACGTCACCGTGGTCGGGCGTTACCCGATACGCTTTTTATGGCAGCCCGGACTTTCCTCCCCGTAGGGCGCTAGAATGCCCAACTCAACTTCGCTCAGTCTACTCTACCATACTATGAGAATAGTGAAAAGTCCCCGACGTATGCCGAGGACTTTATAGGTTCTTTAGTAAACCGGGAAGAAGAGCAGCGTGGTATTGTTTACAGCCGTACCAATAACTATAACATTTCCTGTAGCAGGCATATTACTAGAGATATGCCCATTTTCTGCTAAGTAGTATACTGTGCCTGCTTGAAGGTTCTGCATTCCAGTTACCAGACTACCAGGGAGGTAGAATTTGTTGTTGTAATGAAAAACCAGTCCAACAAGTTCAAGGCGCGAATTTGAGCTAGAGGCTGTTGTCCAGGTGTTATTGACATGAGTCATACGTAGGACAAGTGACCCGGTACCATAATTCTGGTCGGTTGTAAAGTTGGTGGTGTCACCATTCTTACTAGTGATAAATACACCGTCTTTTCCTGAGGGGCCTTGGGGTCCAGTATTTCCCCTAGGGCCTTGTGGACCAGTTGCCCCAACAGGCCCTTGCGGGCCACGCGCCCCAGTATCACCCTTTGGTCCCTGCGGTCCCTGAGCACCAGTATCCCCCTTAGGCCCTTGTGGGCCGACCGGACCCTGAGGGCCAGTTTCGCCTATATGTCCTGGCGTGCCGGGAGTCCCAGGCGCCCCCGCGGGCCCGCGTTCACCTTGCGGTCCCTTAGGCCCCTGCGGGCCTTGAGCACCAGTATCCCCTTTTGGTCCTGTTGCTCCGGTATCGCCCTTTGGACCGGCTGGTCCTGTATGTCCTGGTGTTCCAGCGGGGCCCCTATCCCCCTTAGGCCCCTGCGGACCAGCAGGGCCTCTTTCACCCCTCGGGCCAGCCTTACAGGTCTGACCATGATAGCCAGAATCATCGCCATGCCCTCCATCAGCAAAAGCCACTCCGACGCCCCCCATAAAGGCGAGCGAAAGAAGAAGGAGTATAATAAGTCGAAGTCTTTTCATAAGTTCAATCCTTTCGTTTAACATTGTTCCATAAAAGTTTATGAGAAGTATTAGTTTATAAATAAAAGCAATCCCAACACAAGCAAGTGAAAGGCTTGGTCTGTTAGGATAGTGGCGGGAGCCCAACTGCGAGTAACCCAGCGGCGGCTATCAATAATAAGGTGAGTCCCAAATATCACAAGCAATCCCCACCAGGAAAAAGCACCTAACAAAACCGCCGGAATAAAGAATGCGGTATAAATTAGTACATGCTGAAAAAGTGCTGGGATACTAAATCGTATCTTATTCATATCCAAAGGGTGCTTTTTGCGCCTCAAAAGATACGACATGACTTCAAACGCATGACTCTTATATTTCGCCATCCTATCCGTCTGGTAGGTGTAGTCTCCCAATATGTGTAATGCAAGTAGAATTAAAATCATATTACTCCCAAGGGTACTGATGCGACGGCTTCCAACGTGGGTTACGTCCGTAATCATCCACGAACACTTCATCGAACACCGTTTGGTGAGGATAATTATACCGTTCAAAAAACCGCATATCTCGCGTGTCTACATTTTTCAGCATTTCAGTCTTGACTTTGTAGATAAGTTCCTCAATTGCATTCGTTACAGAAATTCCACTTTCCGGGGGCTCTGTAAAGATAACATAGTAAGCACTATCCACATTGTAAATGTCAAGATAACACTGGCTCTGGATACCAAAATATCCTTTATAGTGAATCTTCATATTGTCATGCGAGTGAATCAGTACCATGTTCAATCCTTTCAACAGGCATTCTACTTTTCAAAGCAATGAGAGTTGTGAGATGCCTCTTTGTGGTTATCATTAACCCGACGCTCATGCTTCCTCTAGCATCACTTTTACTAATGCCCGCAGCGGTATGGCGGCGTCCTCTGCCTCTAAACTGTAGGAGATATCTGTAGGCAACTCTATCCAAAATAAGTGGTAGCTACCATCAGAATAAATCTCTACAGAAATTTCGTAATTGTCAGTTCTCCAACTTAGGTGTAGACTGTCACCCTCTTCCGACGGAGAAATCTGTGGGTCAGGCAAATTAAGCACAAAGTCCTTCGTAAGTTCTATAACTCCATTGCTATCGAAAGGTTCATAGGTAGCAAGCCTTTGAAAGTACTGCTCTAATTCTCCACCCCATAGTGTCTCCGCTTCTGGACTCGTCCATATCTCTTCCCGCAGGAATTTGCTTTCCCCATCGTCAAACTCAATTTCTTCCAATTTCCTTTGTAGCCTCTCAAATTCCTGCCGAGCATGTTCCTTGGACGTAGCCCATATAAAACCGTGAAATGTGTCATGGCCCTCTATACGTAAGAGGGAAAGGGTATTAGAAATACATACATCTGTATCATGGCTTGTTGTCAATGAGATTTCTTCGTCCAGCAAAGAATCAACACGATATTCGTGGAGCCCGGTTTCCTCTAAAAATTCTAAAGCAGGCTCTTCATCAAATTGATTCAATTCTTGGTCATAAACAGTCACATTGAATGCCTTACCAATGCGCTCAGCCAACTCCTTATGGTCCTCATCAAAGTACCCATATATCTTTTCAATACCTTCGTACCCTACAGACATAGGAATATAAATCTTCATTACTTCAACTCCTTTTCCCACAATAACAATATTGTCAGTCACCTACGAACCGGGCATATAAATGCGTCATTAGGAGATTTTCTTGCCCATCATGACGCCAGAAAGAAACTCTAGGGCCTTCCTGTACTTGTTTTCTAGCCTTTCCCTGGTAGCGTTGCCGAGATAAGAAAGTCTATTGGGGTCGGAGTTGTCCATCAGGTCTGCCCATTTGACCATAAGGCCAATGTCGTTTTGGCTCGCCCGGTAAACGAATTCGTCATAAGGCTCTCCGTCGTGACGAGTGACGGATTCAACAGCCTCTACGATATACTCAGGAAAGCCTGCCTCTAGCAAATGATAGAAGTGTCCTCCAGAATGTCATGGAGAGCAGCTACTACCATATCGTCCTCTCTGCGGAGACGACCGACTACCCTAAAAATATGAGAAATATAGGGCGCACCCAGTTTGTCGAACTGACCGGCGTGCGCTTCGACTGCAAGTGCGAGTGCCTTCTTGAGAAGTAGCATCTAGCCATCCTTTCTTCTATTATAGTCGCACATAAATGAGAAGGGTGAGATTTGCAGCATTGAATTTAGGCTGCTGCAAATTTCCGGGGAGAACAAACATCTTCTGTCATGAGATATCGTCCTTCCACCTTAGTCCGACACCAACAGGGAAGCGAGGCACACCATCGTCTGTCTTTTCAAAAAACCTAACTGTCAGCTTTTCTCCGATATGCGAATCAGCTTCCTGGTACCACGCTTGACGTTCTTCCATCGTTCCCTTCGGGACCACGTTAAACTTAATACCCTCCGGGGTTTCACACTCATAAATGATACAACCTACAAACTTGCCGACACCCTCTGTGTAACCTGTAACAGAATACTCAGCATCCAGAAAATCCTTCTTTTTAAGAAGAGCCGCTGAACGAGCACCTGTACGGTATCCCAAGTCTTTGTCTTTAAGGCCACGGGTTAGGCGTATAATAGAACCTTCGTAGCCCTGCTGGATGAAGGATTCGTGTGCCTTTTGCACTTCTTCCTCGTTGAAGCAAGTCTGTTCCCCAACAAGTTTAATCTTATCAGCTTCAGGAAAATCTAGGAAAGTGATATCATGACGATTTTTCCAATTATCATCCTTTGTTAAAGCACAATAGCTATCATAGCAATGGAATTCGACGTTTTCGGATTCTCCCGGACGATACTTCTTCACAAGCTTCAAGAGGGACTGGAATCCCATACCATGAATGTACAGCTCGCCGTCAAGAACCATCGGGGGAAGGTTCATGTCCTTAACCTGTTGACGAATATGCTCACAATTCTCGATAGGCTTACCCGAGCGGCTGACCATTTCGACATCATCACCATCTGCACGAATCAGGCAGCGAACACCATCCAGCTTAGGCTGAACATAGACCGGAAACTGCTCCTTCTTGAGCTTCGTCACGGACTTGGCCAGCATCGGTTGGAGCTTATCTACAATATTTGACGTGGCCCGAGACTCACTATACTTACGGTCCTTCTGATAGACCCACATAGCCTCAGCTTCAAGTAGAGCCTGTTCCTCAGCGGTAGTCGAATTCGACTTGCCTACATTCTTTGGTGTAGCCTGTTTGGACGCCTCTTGCTTTGAATCTCCTTCACCACCATAAAGGGTGAAAATGGTATCTCCTTCGACCCAAATATCCCACTCGTAGGTCTTGCCCGAATTATTCGTGTAATATAGCCTCGGCCAAGTTTTCATACGTTCAACGCTCCTTCATAGGAAAAGTAGTATAGCGGCTCAACTACCACTATACTACTTCGCAGTACTATGAGAGGTATTAGTAGATTCCTCTGGAAATTCCAAGTCTACATAGTGACCAGTCTGCATCACATGTAGACAGATGAATTGCGTGCCATCTACATTTACATTGAGACGTTTATGGTGGTGCCCAAAGAGCCACAAACTAGGCTTTTTGGGGCCAACAAGAACATTCTTACGTAGATGTTCCAGGAATTCAGCCGTCCTATTCGGAAAAGCGTGCATGGGGTGTAGATGCTTATAAAGCTCATAAGGGGCTTCGTGCGTTATAACGGTATTAATGGCTCCTTCATAACGACGCACCTTTTCCTCAATCATATCCATCTCACCCATTGAAAGCTGCTCTTGGTCCCACCAGTTCATCCCCGGTGTGCGCTGTTGCCAGTCAATCGACCACGCGCCTCCAATGAATAGGGTATCATGGTGAATCATTCCGTCCGGGATATAAAAGAACCCTTTATGGTCCCAATCAAAGTAAATTCTGATGTTAGGGTTGTCATGATTGCCTCGGATAAACCTTATCCTAATTTTCGGAGTTTCAATTGGCTGGTCGAAGGTACCGGGGAAGCCATACCCGAAGTCACCTGCAATCCAAACCTCATCAATGCCCAAACCGTCCAAACTTTTAATAGTTTTGTCGAGAAAAGAGAAGTCTCCATGTAAATCTCCGTAAACTCTGACTTTCATGTCATGCCTCCATATGGTGTGAGTCTACGCCGTATACATGAAAAACATTAGTTACAGCGCCATATGGTACGTATTTGGCTGCCATATTCAGACTCTCCTTTTCATTGTACTGCGCATTCGTGAGAGCCTCATGAAACTCAAGAGCACCTTCTTCTTCAAGAAAAGGCTCCACGATATCAAAGATTTCGTTAGTGGTAGCATCATACACCTGAAATGGCACGTAAAAGACCATTATAGCCCCAAGGAACCGAGAGCAGCATCAACGAGAAGAGCTGCTGGGTTATCCTCTGTAAAGCCGTGTTTTTCATCTAGGGAGGTTGTGACAAGAGCGAGCATGAGGATTAACTCCATTGCCCCTCGTCGTTAAGAGCGTCCTTATTCGGAGCAAAGGCATCCACTAGTTCTAAAGTACGATTTATATTCATTAGGCTTTCCTTTCCAAAGCATGTACTAAGGTATTAAGCTGTAGTCTGTCTACTTCATTGATTAATTCGTCAAAGCCACCTTCTATCTGAAAGCTATACTTTTCTTCTAAGTAGACTAAAAGTGCAAGCTGGTTAGAGCCTATTCCCGTTTTGACATATTCAGAGTCCATTGCCAATTCGGAAAGTCTACGACCATTCAGTATTTCCATACGCTGCCCTATACCTTTCATCCGCGTGCATACATCTATCACACACTATATTTTCATCGGGGTCTGCAAACCAAGCCCAGTGCCCTTCGCGGGTGTCATAAAAACCTGCTGTTACATCGGAGTAGTCAGGATGAATAAAACTGTGAATGATAACTCCGCACCTATCGCATGTAACTGTAACTTCTTCCATGCGCAGATTGTATCATGTGTGTTTGAAAAAGGTAAAATCATCGAAGTCTTTCAATTAGATTCTCTATAGTGTACCCCAGGAACAGGGTTAGAAGTATGAGAAACACGAAAAAGACACAGCTAGAGAATAGATTCAAATCACCTAAGGCCCCGTGAGACAGATAGAGTACGTCTAAACCACCAAAAAGCACCGCAATGCTTCCGAAAAGTAGATTAGAAAACCAATTGATTATATGACGTAACATTCTATCACCACCAAAAGTCCGAGTAAAATGCTGAATATCCCGTGTTACTCTGGCAATATCCAACTCTCTATCGTTTCAGACCTCCGTTGGAGTTCCGTAAATAGGTGTCTGGATTCCATCTTCCAGAAAGTCCTCAATAGAATGAGCTAATCCCTCGGAAATTTCGGCCTTTCGTACCCAAATCTTCTCCGACATAAGTTTATGCCATTCTCCTACGTAGTTTTTGGTTACTTCCCGTAAAAGTAGTTTCGCAAACGTTAAATCATCCATTTTTAACCTTTCGGGGGTGGACAAGCTTCGAAACCGATTTGTAACCTTCTTCCGTGCCAATCCTGATTATACCACCCTATACACTTATACACAAGACTATGCATTCTCTCGGGCCAAATGGGCTACGAAAGCATTGTCGTCAACTATCTTATGGTCTTCTCGGGACTGTTCATAGCCCGCAAAATACCCCCATGCCCCGAAAGCAAAGCTAGCAAAGACAAAGATAGTCACCAAACCAAGATTTAGTACATTTACAGAATGTGGCGTTATAAGAAAAGCCATCAAGCCGACCACGCCAAGGGCTTGCAAAAAACCAAAGAGCATCATATACTTAGGCATAGTTTAACTTCCTTCCTGTTACTGTTTTAAAGTAAGCAAGATGAGAAGTATGAAATCTCACGTTTCTCACTCATATATATGTAGAATGGAGACTATGGACACGCTTACTGACGAACAAGTTGAGTTTATGGATAAAATTCTTACCTTTCTTCTCTATTTGGAAACCATCACGTTAAGTCAAAACGAAATGATGTCTCCACAAGCGACGAAAGGCGACCTGATATCTAGTTGGGTGATATACAATAACAACATCACTACCTCAATGGCCAAGGAGATTCTAGACTCTGAGTATATGAAAGAGTATATCTCCGTCACCAACGAGGCTGAGAGAAAAAAGATTGAGGAAAAGTACCAAGAGGTTAACTAATGGAATTTATTGTGATGAACAGACAAGAAGCAGCGAATAGCACACGTCCTGGTGTGTATGGGGGTATCGTCTCCATCAATGACCCCGGCATGAAGATGCCGTGGGAAGTTAAGAATTTCCATAAAGGGCTCCGGCTTTCATTGTATTTCCATGACATTCGCAAGCCGCTTCCTCGCAATGCTACCCCATTTAAAATAGGGGCGTATCAGCCACCAACAAAGGAGGATGCGGAAAAGATTATCAATTTCGCTCGCCTTCTCCCCGAAGACGCAAAGGTCATGACACATTGTTACGCGGGCATCAGTCGCTCCAGTGCAGCCGCTATCATCATCATTGCTACGCGGTATAACAAAGAAGAGGCGACTCAAAAAATCAAACAACTGGGAGAGGATTACCCTTGGATTTACCCTAACCAACTCCTAATCAACTATGCTGCTGAAATTCTTGAATTGCCGTGGCTAGAAGGAACAGTGTCTTGGGCCATCAGTCATGGTATGTACGAGGATGGTTGGGAACCCTTGACAGAAAGGAAAGTAAATGGGTAAAAAGAGTAGCGCGAAGAAAAAACTACGCCCATTCAAACAGGCTAATGTGACTTTCCATAAGTGGACAGAGGGGGATAAGGAATACGAGATTCAAGAGATTCACCCCTCAGGCACAGACCCTTCTACCGAAGAAATGGTAAAAGGAATGTCACTAATAGCCAAGTCAGGACCAGAGACTTTCGATGGTCTTATGCAAATGCTTATCAAGGCCCTTCCTAAGCGTAGATTTTACGTCATAACCCCAAGAGAATTCGTCCTGGGCGAAACCCCAATCCTTGTGGCAACATACCCTGCACTTACAGAAGGACAAACCCGGCGTATAAAAGATGGCATAGAGAGCATTAGGAAGCAGAAGGGGTTGACAACATAACTCTGGCGTGCTATACTATTGATGTTGAAGGAAATAGCAACCAGGAAGTCGCATACTTCGATTACAAATGATACCGGTTATCCGCTGAGTGTAGGATGCGAAAAACCGCGACTTCAAAAACTTCTAGTACTTTAACCGCATTAAAGCACTCCTCTCTTTGGAGAGTACCACAATAAGTTTTTATAGGGGAGCCATATACTCCCCGCTCACAAATAAATAATCTTTAGCAGCCAGGTTTTCGGTTACTTCGATACTAACTCGTCATATAGCACCGAACTCCACTTTTCTCTAAGGATATTTCTTTACGGATTTACCCCTGGATGCTACACCATGTATCCAGGGTTTTCTTTTGCTTCAATCGGCTATGATTGAACTTAAAGAAGAATACAGAAACCTAATCGAACTAAAAAATCTAGTAGGGAAGCTTTTCATCATTTTTATGGATGCTCCCTTATGCGAGCAGGAGGACAGAGTGACTCACCTTCTTATCTGCCTGTTCGAAAGCTATCATAATCTAAAAGGAGATTAATATGAACAAACTAAACACTACCAGACAACCAAGAACCCGTTATGTTAACACCTACGAGGGCGGTCGCGGCCTCAAGGTCGGCGCTGAGGAAGAATTGGCGTTTCTAACCTTCGCTAGCAATTTCCATGACAAGTTTTATGAAACCGGTAAGGCTACTCTAAAGCGTATGGAGGCTCTTGTTAACCAGTCGCGCCCGGAGTTCGTCCAACAGCTAGCCCGTGTTGCTCGTCAAGAGTTCAACATGCGTGCTACCCCAGCAGCTTTGACGGCTTTCTATACCTTGAAGCATGGACAGCCAGATAATGATAAGCTTATCACTGACGCTTTCTTCCGTGGCGACGAAATCGGTGACTACCTAGCCGTAGTCGAATCTGCCTCCCGTAAGGGTAAGGTTATTCCTTCTGCCGTTCGTTTTGCTCGTCGCGTTTTGCAGGAACAGCTAAATGAGCGTAAGGCTCTGCGTTATGCTCGTTCTGGACGTGCCTGGAGCCTAGCTAAGATTATTCGCCTAAGCCACGCCCGCATGGGTGCTACCCCAGCCCAGGAAGCTCTCTTTAATTTCGTGCTCGCATGGAATGGTGAAGGTAGCTTGACAAAGGCGTGGGAAACGCTGCCCTCCGCACAGCGCAAGTTGCTTCCGACTATCAAGCAGGCTGTCGAAGGTGGAGACGCCGACGGCAGCATCAGTTGGGAACGTACTATTTCTGCTGCTGGTGCAGAGAAGGACTGGACTAGGGTTGTAGATAAGATGGGCTACATGGCCCTTCTACGTAACCTTCGTAACTTCCTCCAGGACGTTCCGGCTAAGAATACGGAATTCTGGAACACGGTTACTCGTAGGCTAGCTGACGAGGAAGAAGTCTTGGCTTCTAAGCAATTCCCATTCCGTTTCTACTCTGCATACAAGGCTATTAAGGATATGCAGCACGCTAAGACTCACGCGGTCATTGATGCGCTGTCTACTGCCTTGGACTACTCGGCACGCAATCTCCCGGAATTCCCGGAAAAGACCCTTATCGTTATCGACGCTTCCGGTTCTATGAGTAGTGGTTTGCTTTCCGACAAGTCTGAAATGTCTTATCGTGAAGTCGGGGAAGTTTTGGGTGCAGCTCTATTCACTACGACAGGTGCAGATGTTGTACACTTCGGTACGACTGCGTACAAGCACAACGGCCTCGACGTAAACAGTGGTGTTCTAAACACCCTTAATGAGTTTGCTACGGTCAACCACAGCACGGTAAGGGGCATCTATATGGGTCGGGGTGGCCGCAAGATGGTCGGCCACAGCACAGAGCTTGGTTCCATTCAAAGCGTTGTAAATGTTAACGACTATGATGCTATCATCGTTTTCTCTGACATGCAGCTAGCTGATAGTGCCAGCAGCACCCTTGGTAACTACAAGGGTAAGCTCTACACTGTCAATATGGCGGGCTATGAGGCCCAGCTAGACCTACGTAGCAACGATGTTGTTGCTGTCGGGGGTTGGAGCGAAGCTGTTCTCCGGCTTATGTCGCTTATCACACGTAACCAGCTTATCAAGTACATCCTGGACTACTAGGAAAGGCCCCGCTTCGGCGGGGTTTCACTTTTCTCATGTTTGTTTAGAGTAAGATGTTGTTCATTGAAGGAGGAAGTCATGCACAATCATCGAGCAGTTGCAGCTATCGAAAGGGCTGCACTTGAAGGTCTAGGTATTATTGCTGTTATGTGGGCGTTCCTAGCCCTCTTTGGAAGTTACATAGGGTTTGTTTCATCCACATCAGGCAGTTTCACCGGTTATTTCGGTGTTCTCGTGCTATACACCTTAGTAAGGGCAATTTTTCTTGCCAGAAAGGAAACTAAATTAAGAAGAAGCTGGTGTTGCTCTTGTTGGTCTCGTTGAGCTTTATTCTCGGAGCCTGTTCGTATGTAGCCCCCGGGGAAGTCGGCATTAAAATCGACAAGATGGGGCATCACCGTGAGGTAACAAATGCTGATGTGGTCGTTGGGCGTGTGTTCTATAATCCCATCACTACAGGTATCGTCACCTATCCAATTAAGGCTGAGCGTATCGTTTGGACTCGCAGCAACACCGAAGGTAGTCCAAACAACGATGAAATCGACTTTAACTCTAAGGAAGGGTTGAAGCTAACTGCCGATGTGGCACTAACGGTTTCTGTCAACCCAAAGTGTGCTCCCCAATTGTATAACACATATAAGCAGCCGCTTAGTGTCCTCATTCAAGGAACCATCCGAGATATTGTTCGTGAAAATATGAGAAGAGTTTCTTCGAATATGGGCGTCGAGGATATCATCGGGAGCGGAGCCGACAGCTTTAATCAACAGGTAAAGGCTGGTATCACTAAAGAGCTTGCCCCGATGTGTGTAGATGTTAAAGAGTTCTCTGTTCTAGGTACTATTCGGGTACCAGACAGTGTTACTGCTTCAATTCATCAGAAGATTCAGGCTCAGCAAGATGCGCTAACCGAAATGAATAAGGTTAAGGTCGCCCAGGCACAAGCCGACCAGATGCGGGAATTGGCGCAAGGTAAGGCAGACTCCGCTGTTATTCAAGCTAAGGGTGAAGCAGAAGCCCTCAAGATTCGTGGACAGGCTCTAGCCAATAACCCCGAGATTCTACAGCTTGAAGCAATTCAGCAATGGAATGGCGTGCTACCACAGTACATGCCGGGTACTCAGTCGGGAGCACTACCTTTCGGCATCATGGTAAACCCTCTAGCTAAAAAGTAGGCACCCCTTTCGAAGGCCCGGCCCTAAAAGCTGGGGCTTTTCTTTTAAGGAGAAGCATGTCAGACGAACGCTATTGTTTTCGACAAGACGACTCTTCGGAGTATAGTTTTGTTGACCCGCAATACGAATGAGGTTATAATGGGACTGTGGATTACAACATATAAGTATAAGGTAAGGAGGCAAAGAATGGAGTTTCTAAAGGAGGCCGACGATGAGGGTGTACCTAATCGACGTTACGACTCATCCGGCCACTATCAGGATAGGTAATTATAATCGTTCCAAAGACAAGAAGATTGCTGACGTAGACGTGATTCATGGGACGAATGGTGCATCATGGAATGAGCACCGTACATGGAACAAAGAAATGATGTATACCTCGTTCAAAGGGGCAAAACAATTTCTTTCTAATTATTATATTTCAAAAGGACAGCTAGATATAGCTAAGTATTTTGCAGAATTAGTAGAGGAAGACTATGATTTCGGATAATAGTGTGTTTAACTATCTTGTTATCGACTATGCTGCAACAGGAGAAGGCAGAAGCTTTTGGTACATCCGTGTCCCGGCGTCATGGTCCCTTGAAAGAAAACTTAAATGTCTACAACATACTTTCTTCTCTGATGAAAGCGCCTGGGAATTTTATAAGATAGACGTAGTGGAATATACTAACTATGAAGATGTATGTAGAGTCTATGCTTTCATGCCATTATCTCTTGATTCCCCGGCGAACATGTTTATTAGGTGGGAGCCACTATGATTGTAAATGTTATAGATGTAGAAGCTACCTGCTGGCAAGGAAAACCACCGGTAGCTTCTGAAATTATTGAGATTGGTATTGCTGAGATTAACCTCGACACGCATGAGCTTATCAATGCCAATGGTATGTTTGTTAAACCTATTCTTTCAACTTCTCTTAGCCCGTTTTGCACAGAGCTAACGGGTCTTACTGACGAGGAGATTTTTGAAAACTCCGCAGCGTATGATTTTTCTAAGAGTGCTCAGGTTTTGATTGAGGAATATAACTCCGTAAAACGCCCCTGGTTGAGTTGGGGGCAGTATGACTTCAATCAGTTCCAACGAGACGCACAGTTACATGGCATCAAAAATCCTATGGGGCGTAACCATCTTAACCTAAAGCTTCTGTACTCGCTTAAAACCGGTAAAAAACAAGTCGGAATGGATAAGGCTCTTAAAGAGCTGGGCATGGAGCTTATTGGGCAGCACCACAGTGGGCAGGATGATGCCCACAATATTGCTCGGATTGCACTTGAAATTCTATGATTCTTTCAGGTACAGGGCACCGCCCTAATAAGCTAGTAGCACACGGGAAGCAAGCATACCCTAATCCCAACACTTATGGTTTTGGATATGCTTATTCTCGTCTTATAGACTTGGCTTATGCCTATCTGCTTAAATTAAAGCCTGCAAAAGTTGTCTCAGGGATGGCTTTGGGATGGGATTTGGCGCTTGCTCAGGCTGCTCTTTATGCAGAGATTCCCTATATAGCTGCTGTGCCGTTTAGGGGTCAAGAGTCCCAATGGCCCGAAAGTAGTCAAAAATATTACCGTGCTGTTCTTTCTATGGCCGAATCTATTGAATATATCTCTCCTGGAGAGTACTCGGCGTGGAAAATGCAAAGCCGCAATAAATGGATGGTGGACCATAGCGACACCGTATTAGCTTTATGGAATGGGACTCCCGGAGGAACAGCCAACTGCATAAAGTATGCCGAAGAGACCAAGATTCACATTATTAATGCCTGGGATAGTTGGGATAATCACAAAGAGGATAGATTTGAATTTTCTAACTTCGGTTTGGCAGATGTGCCCTATGGTGGTATAATATACCCATCGGTAGAGAACTTCTACCAAGCAATGAAAACAACGAATCCTGTGATGCGCAAGCATATAGCTAGCGTCTCCCCGGAGGAAGCAAAAGCCTTGGGCCGAAAGGTGACGTTGAGAACAGATATTGATTGGGATAACATTAAGGAAGAAATCATGAGGACTGGCTTGCATATTAAGTTCTCAGAGAATAAGGAGTGGCTTCGTAAGCTACTTGCCACGAAGGGAAAGCCCCTTATCGAATGGAATACGTGGGATGATACATTTTGGGGAAAAGATATTAAGTCCGAACAAGGTGATAATCGGTTAGGTACCCTCCTAGAAGAGATACGGGAGGTTCACCGGCCACCAGGGGAGGAGTAATTAATGGATTTTCTGAATGCCTTAGAACTTTCGCTAGCCACAGAGAAGCATATGTGGCGTTTTCAAGAAGAAGCATATGCGGCGGCTGCCAGAAAACGCGGCTATACCTTTGTCCACACGCCTACCGAGACTGCTATTCTCCTAGAGATTACCACAGATGAGAACAACCATGTTGTGTCTCAACAACTATCCTTTATCGAAGTTATGATGGTACAGGGTAAATATAGACAGTTAGCTAATTCCTCAAATAATACCACTGTAGAAATACCTGAGGACAGTGACATTTATGCAAATCTGATGGAGATTCGTGATGTAGAGAAGCTATTTGAACATGTCAACCATACTAGTGATTTTATTAACCACGTTATGTCCAGTTTCAAAAACCCGTAGATTGGAATAGATGGAGAGCCTATATTCCAGGAAATGTTAACGGCAGTTGTAATACGGAATTAGAAGCCGCTAAAAAGAACGGAACATATCATGAAAACAGTACTTAAAACAGATTTCATAGACTATTATGATTTTTTTTTGACACATTAATAATCCCGGAACCACACCACACCTTCAAGCGTATGGGGCGTACTAATTTTAGTCGTCAGGCTGCATTGAATTTTCTGGATGATTGGGGGTATGTCTACACTGTTCCTCACGGCTATCTCGGAGATTTAGGAGAGCAGTTTGGCTTTGACCAGGAAGCAGTCATATACCTAGACCCATATGCCCATCAGGGCGATGGTAAAACAGTCATGAAAATCAGAGAAGCAGTCAAGCTATATCCTGACTCTTATGCTTCTTTGTTTTACCCTCGAAATTATAGCATCAGACAGCTTCAAATAGGCAGACAAGACATTTTTCTCAAATACTCCTCTGACCACCCGTGGAAGTCTAATGTAGGTAACGTACAAATTGAAAAGGTTAGTGCGGCCCCAAGGATGGGAAGTTATAACGAGTACTTTCCCATGTTTGCCATAGATTACATTCCCTTCACAGAATTTGAACTTCTGGCCGTAGATTTAAATACAGCCCCCCTCATCAAATTCACACCTGTAGAAGATATAATGAGCCCTAAAGAAATTGTTAATGAAATTCGTGGATGGATGGAGTGGAAATATGGTAACTGATAGATTAGGTAAACCGATGAAGCCAGGGGATATTATAGCCTACAGAGGCCGTTCGGGAGATATCGGGGTCTTAAATCTAAGAATAATTCTGGATACCAAAGAGGAGCAGAGGCCAAGCCCTGATTTTAAAGGCAGAATGGATACAGTATCCACAATCTACATTGTAAAGGCTGACCTAGAAAATCCCCGCATTGAAATTCCCATTAGGAATGATGCAGACCTGGAAGCTCTCAAACAACATCCCAAACTAAGCGATGTCCGCCGCAAGTATGATAATCCTTATATCGCCTGGGCCAGGGACTTGTCTCGGGAGGAGTTTTCTGCCAAACGAGCACAGGTATACTTTCCTGAGAGAGCAGCAATAGTCGATTTACCCCCTCAAACACCAGATGAGCCTCTAGAAATAAAGGCATTGAGGATGGGAAGAGAGAAGGTTTTGAATGGTGAAATACGAAGAAAGCGATAAGAGCCTCTTTGACCCTGAATTAGAATTAGACATGATTTTCAATCCAGTTAATTGCAAGGGCGTCGCTGGCAAGGGGCTGGCAAAAGAATTCAAAGAGAGATATCCTACGGGTTTTGCTACCTATCGACAGCAATGTCAATCCTCTATGATGATGCCAGACGCAACAGGGAAGCTTCGTAAAGTTCCTAACTTTCAGCCCGGTGATGTTCTTCACTTTGTTGATATGACACCCCAGGAATATGAGCAAATTAATCAGGCAGAAACAGCAGACGAAGCAGTAAAGCTTGCCGAAAGAGTGCGCAAGCATATCGTGTATTTCCCAACAAAGAACCACTGGAAACGCCCCTCTCAATTGAACTTCATTGTAAAAGGAATGAGGAATGTCCGTAGTCTCTTGGAACGCGAGGATATCCAGGAACAAGTGCATCGTATAGGAATTCCTGCGTTAGGCTGCGGATTAGGGGGTTTGAATTGGGCCGATGTTAGGCGTACAATAGAGGAAGCTCTAGCTGGCCTAGAGGCTAATTATACAGTAGTTTTATTTCCTCCTCAATAAGCCCCACAAAGGGGCTTTTGTTTTGCTCGTGATGGCTATGCTATAATAATCTTATGCCAGAGAATAACCATAGAACTGTCGTATTGGGCGTCGTTTCAGATATTTTAAATGATGAAGAATTAGACAATTTACGTGTGAAGGATATTCGTAGGGTAGTTCTACACCTACAGGACAGGTTAAATACAAGCGGGAAAACAGAAGAGGAAAGCGACGAAGAGTTGCGAGACTACATTCTCTAGGAGGCTCTAGATGGTTCAAAGAAGCGCAAGTTTGGTTAAAAAGACAGTGGGTGGTGCAACTGCATTCACAGCCGGGTCTTTGTATCCAAAGGTTCTAATCAATGGAACAACAGGGGTATATACTGCTGTTAAGAATTTGGCAGATGAAACAAGTATTCTCACTCCACTGGTCGGAGTAAATGATACTTGGGTCGTATGGGAACCTGATGTGGCCCCCAGTGTAACGGTAAATAGCGTTACTTACCCGCTCACTTTTGGTACAGACTTCGACACGATGGTTTACCTAGACGAAACAGGGACTTCAAATGTAGTTCACGAAGCTATCGGTGCTCCCGTGTTAACGACTGCCTGGAATACGCCCACAGTAAATGCCTCTAACCTAAGTTGGACCAATACGTATCTAAGCCCGACGTATATCTACCGCACCGCCCCGTACGCCACGTTTAGCAGCACTCCTGTTTCTAATGTTGCTGGTACAATCCCGGCGGCTAATAATACCACAACGACAGTTTATAGCTATACCGCCTCCACCACCGGCGAAATTTCTGTGGCTTACTCTTTGACAGCTTCGGGAGCACCAAGCGCACCAGGAAGTGTACAACTTCTACAAAACAACCAGCCTATTCTTAATACAGGTGGTACACTTCCAGCAGATACAAGTACTTACAGCTTTACAGATAGAATCAGTGTAACGTCTGGAGATGTTATCAATATTTCTGTGACAAACGGTGATACGGGTACGGTTATCACATATGCTGCCTCTGCCATCACCATTAAGATATATGCTGTTGCCCCGTCTACGTATACCTTAATTGCTAAGGTTGACGGTCCAAGTATTCCGGGGACTCCTGCAACTTACGCGGATGCTGCCTCTGGTGTGACCTCAGCTAATTCTGTCACCTACATGGTTATGAATGCTAATGGTACTTCTGCAAGTGCCTACGTTGATGTTCCTTAATTCCTAACTTAACAAAATACTAATGCTTAGCTCATTACACGAAACTTTAAAGAGTCTCGCGGGAAACCGTCGGGACTTTTTTGGTTTAAAGGAGAGTAACTCCGATGGCAAAAAAGGGTATCAGTCTCTATTCTATTCTCAAGAAGTATTACCTCAATCCCTTACAAGTAATAGCAGTCGAGGCTATCCGAAACAACAAGATAGTCGTGTTACGTGGGGAAGCTGGTACAGCTAAAACATTCACAGCCGTTTATGCGGCCATGAAGTTGCTGACCGAAGAGAATAGCATTGAGAGGATTGCCATTACTCGACCGATGATTACAACCGAAAAGATGGGATTTCTTCCAGGAGAAATAGAGGATAAGCTAGACCCTTTTCTTAGCCCCGTCATTTCCTTTTTCAACAAATTTGGAGAAGCAGGTGAAAAGACCTTTGAAGCCTACACCGTCGCTGGAAAGATTCGCCGCGCCCCGCTCGCGTTTATGCGAGGCACCACAGTCGAGAGTGAAATATTGATTGTAGACGAGGCACAAAACGTTACACCCGAGCAGATGCTCATGATTCTAACTCGCCTTGGAAAGGGTGGCAAAATCGTTATCACGGGAGACGAGAAACAAAACGACTTACATAGCATAGCAACCGGCATGGATTACATCGTGGCCTTGTCTAAACGCCTTCCCTACATCAGGGAAATCACGTTAACTGATAACATGCGCGACCCAATCATCAATGAGATTATCCAGAACTGGCCACGTGAAATCCGCGTTTAATTTGACTCATGTACAAAAATACGGTATAATAAAGAAGTCTCAAAGGAATTTGGGGCTTCTCATTTATCTAATATGAGCTGTTGCTATAATGAGCGCAGTTAAAGGAGTTTGCGATGATTAAATTAAAACTCTCTCCTCGTACAGAAAAGCTGAGGCCGTTCATCAAGGAAATTCTACTTTATAGCGGCCTGGATGATGTGACGGTAGAAATAGGCGAAAATCAAACGTCTTTTACGGCAAACACAATCTTCGTGTGTGAAAATAAATACGGAAACCTAGAAGATGTGCTTGCTGCCTTCGCAGAGCGGATTTACGACGGAAGTGTTCATATACGATATAGACCCGCGACTAGGGTATGGCTACAAAACACACGCTCAGAGACACGTGCAGGCAAGGTTGCTGCTGTTATTGAAAAGGCTATTGAACCTAATACATTCTTTGGCCTGGAAAGGTACGCATTATAAATGATAGAGGTCACACCAGACGATTCTTTCTTTAGTTATGCACAATACGACAACGTGTTAGTGTTGCCCATAACAGGATTCGTCCGTAAGGATGGTGGCCTCGTTTTCGTTGATGAACATGCTAAAGAGGCAGCCGAAGAACACCCTCAGCTAGCGAGAATGATGGGTTGGTTAGTCAAACAGGATGTACCAACACCTTACTATCGTAAGGGGGATATAAACTTCTTAGGGTTACGCACCCGCGAGCACTACGCTGGTAAGGATGATGCCCAATTGATAGAAGAAAGCCTCTGGTATCTCAACGGCGAGGCCATCGAAAAGCCAGGTATGGTTTTTTACCTATACCCACTCAACGAGGACTTGGAGCTTCATAGGAAAATATTAGGCCAACTCCCAAATGTTGTACTGCTTAGAAAGGATGAGCATGATACTGGAGATTGATACTTCAACGTGTCCAGAAGCCACTGAAATCCTTGAAGAAGAAACTAAGTATCTAAAATGTGCGGCCTGCGGAAAACATTTCGCTCACGCGGGCCGAGGAAGACCACCTAGTTCTTGCTCTTGGATTCGTGAATTACGGAAAAAGCAAGATGTTAAATTTAAAAAGGAGCGTAAAAAGGCGCGTAAGAATGACAATCTTATCGAAGTGCCTATTTTTGACTCCTATTCCTCTGCCGAGGAGTTGCAAAAGGGCAACATTGTATATGTGCTGGCCACGGCTTTAAATCGAGAGGTTAGCCAACGCAGATTCGCCAAAGAATATAAGGTTACTCGTGTCGAGGACGACACCGTGTATGTTGTAAGAAACGCTAAGATGGGTCACAGAGAATATGAAGTTGGTGTGACGAATATTTCTCGCCTGCATAAGATTATCGGTGTAGACTATGTTGATAAGACCGACGATGATGTAATTGACGAAGAAGAAGAATGAAAGGATAGCAATGGAAGAACCACAGTTTAAAGAAGGGATGCCCAAGGAGGAACAGCCTCAGGTATTCACGTTTAGCCTTCAAGTCCCGGTGTTCATCACCCAAGAAGAAGAAGTCGGAGGAATGCCCCTAGAGCCTTATATCAAGAAACTCATCGAAACGGGATATGCTACGGAAAAAGAGTTGGTGTCTTACATCAAGTTCGTGGCTCAGTTTAGCAGCATCGCTCCCTTCCTTCTAGATGAATTCCTGGCTACATATCGAAAAGTAGTAGGAGAGGAGGCTAGTACAAAGACTGACCTTTGGACCCCCCGCCGATAAGGAGGAGAAATGGTACACACGCAAGCCTACTATCGACACCACGTGGAACGAGTAAGTCAAAATCGCAACGAAATACATAATATGTTTCTTCCAGAGTATATGAAGGAAGAGTGGGAAACACATGATAGTAGATGGGCTAAGCACCACCCGTTTGATTGTGGCAACCCCAGATGCTTAGCCTGCCATCACGAAAAGGTATTAGAAAAGCGCAGATTTACATTATCCGAAGCCGAATTAGAGCAACTTTTGGCCGAGGAAGATATGGAGCTATAAACGAAAGTCGTAGAAAGGGTCCAAGCGGAAAGGAATAAAACCACAGACAACATGAAAGAAGAAACAGAGCAAAAGAAAAAGCCTGTCTCTTGGTGGGACAGACTCTTTGGAAGTGTTGTTTAAGGCCCCGAAAGGGGTCTTTTTCTATAATTTGACTTCTATATGCACTCGGCTAGCTATGTAATCCATAGTTTGAAATATAACCGGGAGCTTTTTATTGCTATTAAGGAGGGGGTTGACGCTCCACCTGCCACTGTGTGAGGAGACACATTCCATTATAGTATGGTATGCACTCGCATCTATATGAAACCTATCAGCATATCCATTATAAGGGAACTGCATCAGAGGATACAACGGATGCATTACATCTGAGGCTTTTATATCCTTAGGTGGGATTCCTCTAGCGAATGAATCATGAAGAATAGCCGAGGCCAAGAGTATGTCTTGTTCCCACAGGCTGAGGTTATAAAACCTTACAAAATCATCAACTAATTTACAAACCCGCCTCGTATGTAACACAAGGCCCCCTGCTTTTCTTTCATCCTCAGGATGATACCAGTTTACACTTGCAGGTGCTTCCCAAAAATACTCAGGAAAATCGTCTAGAGTTGCCATTAAAAACTTTTGGAGGTTTCCGTCTGTTATTCTTTGTACTTCTTGTTCTAAGAAGATTCTGTTTAAAGTTGCCAATTCCACGGGTCAACTTCCTTTCCATTTTCTTATATTTTACCTATTTAGTTTAGAGTAGTCAAGTCTGTGGAAAGATATCCTTCAAGTTTATAGTCTGTTTGTTTTTCAACTCTTTCCAGGAACCGAGGCCGATTGTTTTAGAGTACAACTCTTCTGAGTATTTTTGCTTTTCATCATCAGTAGCAACACCTGTTTTGAGCTTGGCAGCTAATTCCTGTTGCTTGGAGTTAATGCCAGCGGTAAGAATGTCTACGAATGGCCAGTCGTATGTCAGGAGATAGACCGCCTTGGCAATAACATCGGCAATGTCCTTACCACCGTTAGCCGGGTGGTCTACCTTTGCTGGGTTCTTACTATTTGAGACTATTATATGCCCGTCTTCTAGTAGAAAATTATGCGTACCATCAACCGTTATATCATACATAGCGGTTGGGGAAACAGTAACAGTCTCTACACAAGTAACTGTACGATTGGCTGCGTCTAATTGCACCTTATTCATACCCAATAAACTAGTACCTGGGATTAACTCCTGAGCTTCTGTCCACTCGCCGTTACTGGTCATGTATTTATGTTCTGGTGTAGATTTAATAACGGTCCCATCCTCAAGGGTCACTTTTGTTATCTGCGTTGTATGATACGTTATTCTGGCAGAATGAGCTAGTGCAGGCACAAAACCATCTTGAGCAGAATCATAGGAATATACCCAGAACGATTCTTTATCAGAATTAGCTAATTCCTCTAGCGTGGGAGTTGTACCATCCAACAGGCATATCCTGGTATCTCCTGTAAAACATCTATCCTCCCGCAATTCTCGTAATTCTTCATAAACGATTGGATGCCACGGCAAATCAATCCCGCCATTGCTTTCTTTCTCCCCTTTTCCATTAGACGGCGGGGCTTCACCAAATAGAGCGTCTCGTAAGGCTGTATAATCCCTGGTTTCTACTAGGTTAAAATCTTTGACCAGGGCGTCTCTGTAGGTTTTAGCAATCCATTGCGTGAGAGAGGCTGAATTATGACTTAGCAAGCCCTCTGCGATGTATGTATGGTCCCCATCAACCTCCATATGTACTATCGTTGAGGTAGATTCTACAATGTCAACTATCTTTACCGAATCTATAAAATCTGGTTTTTTAAGTTTAGAAACTAATTCTTTCAGTGTTTCTTGTTTTCTATCACTTAGAAATCCTACAACCTCAGAAAAGGGTATAATCTGACTGCCTAAAATAGTAACTTTATATCCATCTTTACGATATGCCTTTACGCCCAACTGTAATAGTAATAGTTGTATATCTTTGGATACCTTTTCCGATACCGTAGTAAATTCAATCTTAGAATTTTCAATATCTATACTAGCTGAATTTTCATAGAAGGCAGATAGAAAAGCCCCAATATCATTAGAAGTTCCATTAAAAGATAGTTGATAATCTTTAGGGGTTAATTTCGAAATTAGATATCCGAACACAAGTGCTTCGGGTATATTTTCATGATTTCCAAAATGAGCCTGTTCTCCGTAAACTATGCTATCCCCAATAGAAAGGTTTTTTGCCTCTACAAAGCCTTTATTTTTAACATAAAGTGGGTGATTTCTTGTAACTTCTAGTTCAAGCCCAGTATCCATCTTGACAATATAAGAAGGAACGTTATCCTTACTTTCTAATTCTTGTACAGTATTTAAGCCTTCTTTTCCTACGACCGTATCCCCCACAGAAAGAGTCTCCACATTCCTATACCCTTCCTCTGTTAATACCTTAGACCCTTTAGCAATGCAATTCCAACCATCAAAAGAGAAATATTTGATGTTGTATCCATACTGGTCCTTGAGCTTGGTTATTAGTTTCTCAATAGCTACCATCTGTACCTGACCCTCTTCGAACATACGGCCAGTGAAACGGAACGCTAGGTCGATAATAGGACGTACATATTTACGGCCCCGCTCGTCTCGAACAATCTCTCGGTGAGCTAGCGCAATACCGTAACCGTCCCCACCGTTGACTTCGGAGCCAAGCGCGGGGTCTCCACAGAATACGTATGTCTGGTTTGGGTCGCCTACTTTTGCAATAGGCATATCATAGGGTTCTAGCTGGTTAGACTCTCCATCTTCGCCTACGTATATGTGCTCGGAAAGTGGGGAACCTCGCCATTCTCTGTGTGAAATCTTGTTTTTCCATTCTTCTGTGCCTACTTCATGCGGGTCATAAGGAAGAGGCCAATCCAGAACCCACGTTCTATTCCAATTCATAGCATTCTTGATTCGCTTGGAATCCTTAATCCAGGAGTCAACAAAACTTCCTGTGACCACAGAGCCATACATACATGCGGCTTTTTCTGGATTTTCTTTGAAGTAGGATTCAAAGTCTTCCCTTGTGCGTGCAGGATGAAACTCCCAGGAGGCGTATTTTCTTGCATATACGTGAGAAAAGTTGCCAGCATTAGAATAAAATTCATTAATTTTACCAGAGGAGCCAACATAACGCTGATATGAGATTACCATAACCTTTTCATGGCCTTCGAAACGCGACTGTGAAGAAGTGCGAAGGGTATCTACAATCTTGTCTACGCTGTGAAATTCAACATCGTCAACCTCGTCAGCCATTGCTACGAGCAAGTCGTAACCTTCGATACCCCCTGCTCGACTGTTGGCCGACATGATTTCGATATTCTTTGGAAAGACCACCTGTGTTTTTTGAATATCTGTTTCAGGATTAAACCCAAATTGTCTGAAAGCTTTATCCCCCGAGGCTCTTAAAATATTTGCCAAGGGGTCGAAAAAGTTCTTTCTGGCCTGAGTCTCGTTAATAGCTACATTGATAAGGGTAATAGCCTTTGCGCTGTTATGATTCAGGTACTTATGAGGGTCATACATGCACAGCAGCTTATACACGATATAAAGGAAAAGTACGCCAGAGGACCAATTCTTTCCTCCCCCCTTTCCTACGAAAAGAACAAAGAAATTGATGCCATTTTCCAAATCTGAGCCTTTTTCCAAGAAATCCTTCTGTACGTCAGAAAGGCCCCATAAATCCTGTCCCAGGTACTCATGGCTCAAGACAAAGGTTTCCAGGTCCACCGGTTTAATTCGGTAAACTTCCCCTTCGGACTCTTTGGCCGCATGTTCGCTCTTACGAAGCAAGTCACCCCAAGTCTCAGTGGCCTTAAACTCATTTCTTTTTGCCATGTTATCCCTCTATTGGTTCTGCATCGAGCATAGGAGTTTCTTCACGCATAACCTTTCCTATGTCGGAGTCCCAATACATCAGTACATCTTCGCGGGTTAGAGAGTCCAGAACACGCTTCGCTGCTGGGTCAGCGTCAAGAGCCCTTTGTAATTTACGATAAAGTGCAGGGTCCTCTTTACGCAATAAATCTGTAACAATCTTGACATAAGAGACCTCTTTTTGCACATCAAGAACCTGCGCAAAGAGATTAATATACCCTTCTAATTGCTTTGGAGCCATTTCTACAAGCTTATTAAGTTTTTGAGCATTCCTGTTCCATTGTTGCAGAGTGTCGTAATTATCTCCTTTGGTTAAGGCAGTTAGTCCCTGCTCATCAATGATGCTGGCTACCTCTTCTCGATACATTTGAGCCAACATACCAGTAAAAGCCAGTTCCTTAGAAGCATGGTGTACACTCTGGAAATAGTGAGTGATAACACTCAACGGGCTAAACTCATCCGTCATTGCGATAGCTTCTAGATTCTCGTCATTGTAGTTACGAAGCTTGTCGTCACGTATAAATCGGTATACTTCGGTATAACCTAAATCAAACTTATCCGCAATTTGTCGGTAATTTAATTTTTGCTTGAAATGGGCATCTTTAATCTTATCTCCAAGTCCCAATTCCTTGATACGCTTATGCTTCATAACCAGTCACCAACTTGTCATTTATCCAATGACGTTGTATATTTCTTGAAGGGGTAGGCACCAGTTCAAATACCTTGTCGTTTTCTTTCTCTGTTACTTTTGTCACCCGCCAGATTGTAAGTTCTTCGCCAAATTGAAATGTGTCTCCGATATCCAACCATCGGAAATCATCCACATTAAAATATTGTACATGGAAACTCTCTTCTAGCCCCCGTTCTTTGATTTCGTACTTAATAAATCTACGTAAATTTGAGTAGTGGACTCTATACTTATCCGCAATCTCACTCATATTAAGATTGCCGTATAAATAATCCTGCATTATAGCCTCTGCGTGGGGACGTAATCTCTTAAACTTGCCTTTCATTCTGTAGTAAACTCCCTTGTGGTATAATGGATTCTTTTAGTTGTAAGCCATCCACAACAGAACCGGACACAATAGAGTCAGTTAACACAGAGTTGATTATATTAGCATCGTTTACAAAAGAGCCAAATACCTTACTACCTGAAATAGTAACGTCCCCGGTGACAATACTGCCGGGGGCGATATAAGAATTCACAATTGTTGAATTTTCACTGATGTATGAGGGAGCACAAATAGTACTATTCTGTACAGAAGAGGATAGTAATGCAGGAGCACCGTAAATGGTGTTACTTTCGTCTGCTTTAACCGTATTCAATGAAAGTTGCCCCACGAGTTGCTGATTAATCCTCAAATAGCTGGAAGGGGTTAATTGCCAAAAAGCGTCAAATCCCTCAAAGTCCTCGGGAGCAGGCATAGCCTGTTCTTTTTCTAAGTAGCCCCCAATGACTCCATTATTCTGATACAACTTTCCAGGGTTTTGTTTTAGAAAAGCAATATCCTCCTTAGAAAAATCTCCCACCATCACCGAAAATAAGCTCATAAGAAATACTAATTCATATTCTCTGCTTTGCTCGGCTTCAAGGGTCTGCGCTACGTTGGTATACAAAGAATATAGACTGATGTTACTAATATCACTCCACCAGTCAGGTATATAGATTGTATGGCCCTCCCCTACCTGTGCGGCATTACGGAGAATTCCCATAGTCGCAAAGTTAAGGAGGTTCGTGCTAAGAAAAGGCACACGATAGTCCGGTTCCCCAAACAAATTATTTAATTCGTTGGGATTATCATAAATAAAAACCTTCATATGCAAATAGTATAACACATGAAGGTCAGGGAGTCAATAATTTTTAACTATTCTGGTAATTTTTGCAAAAAAGCCATCTTCCCATCATATAAAACGGAAGAATCTTCGTACAAGCGAATAGCCAGCTTCTTAGTGGTACCCTCTCTAATGGTGTTACGCAACACACGTTTAATTATCTCTGGTTTTAGAGTTAAGTTGCGTTCGGCGTAACCAATTACCCCCGCGTCAATGTAGTCTCTGTGCTGGATGATTTCATCATACTCGACCCATACGAGTTCTGCATCTCTATCAATAGATACATTTAATGGGGACGGGACTAGAGCATAAAAAGGAAACTCAGTATCATATCGACTCGTAATAGGCTTTATAAACCATTTTGCGAAGTTTTCAAATGTATAAAATAGCTGCCCTCTAAACACTAGTTCAAAATAGCTGTTAGGGTCCATTACAATCACGGCGTCATGTCCAGTTCGGGTGTTTTCATCTATTTCAATTTCACGCTTATTCATACTTAAATAGTTACGAGTTGCACTTCTGTAGTTGTCGTCGTTTATCACCAAGCCCCTATGCACCCAAGGCTCAAACAAATCCCGTTGGAATCTGTATAGCTCGCCTCTATCATCCCCGCTCTCCACACCTACGATTCTATAATGAGTAAGTACACCCGTTGTTATTGATTGAATTTCCATGTCTATATCCTTTCATATAGTTGAGCTACTTCGGAACTAAATTTACGTGTATTCAAAATGGGCCTCGTATCTAGTTTATGCCCCTCAAATGTCTTAATGCCCTCTTTGATTCCCTCTAAAAACTCTGCATTGTTTACAAGATATTTGTCTGGTAAGTGTTTATCTTCTCCCTTGCCGAATTCTGACAGAAGCTCCGCGAGAGGCTTACTATAACAAATAGCCTGATAAACCCCCTTACTGCTCCGACGTAAAGAAAGGTCCAGAGCAAATGATTCTTTCATATAACCCTGGAGCTTACCAAAGTATTCTATTTTATCAACGGGGATGTACCAACGCACGGAGCCGCGCTTAGAATGCTTGTATGTGACGAGACTGGCATTCCCTATAGCCAAAAATGAGCCAAACACAAAACCTAGAGCATAATTTGAATGTATAAATATACGTAAATATGTATCTTTACCAGTTATGAGGTATTCTCCATCCACAGTAGCCCTCTGAACATAATGCGCCATATTAAGTGTGAAGCCCTTTTTATTCATCGAATCCAATCATATCAGACGGTTTTATATTTTCAAGACGTGTCTGCGCTTCTCTATCCTCCTCAGACACCCTAAAAAACTCTACTTGGCTCTGAAATTCTGGTAAATCGAGGGCATCGACATAAGCCATAGCACTTCTCAAACCATCGCTTAATTCCTGCATGATATCTTTCACGGACTTGTCCTCATAAGGGACATACCCTGAAACACCTTCGACATAGGAGTTGATTTTCTTCTCTTCGGCAGAGGCCATTCCTCGATAAGGTTTATACCATCGTCCTTGAATTTTCACAGGTTCCCAAGGTGTTTCTTTCGCCCCCGCAAATAGCCGCCCTAACATCACCGCATCGGCCCCAAGAGCTACTGCCTTTACGAAATCTCCGACATTCTTAACGCCACCATCAGATATTATCGGCTTGTCATGCCAACGTGTCGCTTCTTGGATAAGCCATCCCTGTGGCGCTCCTACACCGGTTACAAGCCTCGTGGTACAACCTGAACCGCTGCCAATACCAAACTTATAAATTAATTCACCCTTCAAATCACGTCGTTGAAGAACACCAGGGTTTCCAAAGTTGCCAAGGATAAGAGGATACTTTCCTTGCCAATCAATATCCTCAATAATAGAACCATTAGCTATATCAATAGAGATAAAAGCTTCGGTATCTTCCAGGGTAGCTTGATGCACTTGAAATTCTTGGTAACTAACGGCAATACCGAATTCTATACCGGAATCCGGCAGTACTTGTGACGCTGCAAGGCGTTCATGAAGTGTGGAACCCCGGCTAAGGACATGAAGGCCGCCAGCCGCGTACATAGCTTCTGCAAAGCCCCAAAAAATGTCGTTGCTATCAGTATCCGAAGTATCAAAAAGGGACATACTTGCGGATAAAACCGGCATAGGCAATTCTATATCATAGAAAGCAGTCGTTGTATCCACCATAGCCCGAGATTTTACACGAGACTTAGACTTGGGTTTTATCAATATATTGTCAAAGGTAAATGTTTCTGTCATTAAACGTCTTTCTGAGGACATTTTCTAATTGCCCACAAATTACAGGGTGAGGATTGAGACAGTCTTTACTACACATATGTAAGTACACTTTTAAACCATTGTAACATGGAATGTGTAAACTGTCTACTGCTTAATAACAACTGAATTGCTAAAAATCGACTGATTTGGAACTAGAATCCTCTGTCCGTCTGTAGTTAACTCGGTGTAACGTAAGCTGATGGAGGCTACAATGCCCGATTGCCCCGCAACGGAGATATTGTCTCCTATATTAAAGGGATGATACAAGAGAATCATGGCACCAGCGACGATATTAGAAAGTAAGTCCTTGAGCGCAAAGCCAAGAGCAAACCCCCCAAGACCCAAACCTGTGACAAGTGTACCCACATGGATACCAAGCTGAGTTAGCCCGTATAAAGCTATTATTAACCAAAAAGCAACATTTAAGGACTGTAACACAAGCCCCTGTAAACCGGTATGCACCTTACGTTTACGAAATCTCCTAGCCAAAACCATTCTCATTACAAATATAGCGCTGGCAAAGATAACTACCAGAAAATCAACTATCACATGTGACGCCATATCAAAACCTCTAAGTCGTACCATTCTACCAGGCGACTATGAACCAAAGGTGTGAGGTCTACCAGGAGAGCTTGCACGTGGGGCTGGCGCTCATTAGGTTTACCTTTTGTATATACGGTACGTAGGTACCTATATGCTCCCATAGCTGTAACTACAGGGTTACTATTTTCCATAGCAGATTCAAGAGCGTCCAATGCCCCCTGCATATCCTTCTTCAAAAGGGAGCGGGGAAAGTTCTCGTTCGATTCCTGCTCGGCTTCGTAACTACCAATGATACTCTGAAAGGTTTCAGAAGAGATAAAACCTTTCTCATTAGCCGCCGGGATTAGCTTTTCCAAAACAGAGTAAACGACACGCAGGGAACCCTCTGCCTGTTCGATAACAGGCCAGAAGTCCTTCGTACTTTCGAATTCGATACCATACTTCTCTTTGACCCTGTTAACGGCTTCTCCGACCTGTGCATTCGTAGCAGGGCGCGTCTCATACACAACACAACGGCTCTGAATTGTTTTCATGAGCTTCTTTGGCTCATTGGTCACAAGAATGAAGTGAACATTATTATTGGAGTCCTCAAGCGTCTTGAGGAGTGCGCTTTGTGCGGGCTGAGAAAGCTTATGGGCCTCGTCCAGAATAAAAACTTTCTTTGCTGAAAACAAAGAAGAGTGAGTCGCCGATTCCACTAATTGTCTAATATTTTCTACACTACCCTCGCTACCACAGTCAATCTCAGTAACGTCAGCATGTAGCTCATTTGCGATGATTTTGGCAAAGCTCGTCTTTCCTGAGCCGTATATCCCTGTAAACATCAAGGATTGGCTCAGCGTGCCATCCTCAAGTTGCTTGCGAAGAGGAGTTACAATATGTTCATTTCCGATTACCTCATCGAGAGTTTTTGGGCGCATTGTTTCGGCTAAATTCATTTATGAAACCTTTCGACAAAGAAAAATCATGCTCATAGTATACAGGCATGATTGATGAGAAAGATTAAAAGGTGTAGCCATCATTGCCAAATGTGTATTCCCCGGCCGTTTTGTTTTCAATATACCATGCTGCCGGTGAGACAGGTGAGACGGGCAACGGGGCCGTAGGGGGTGTAAACGTTCCTACTGCGGATTGGTCGGGGGCCGGAACAAAGTAGGCATCCGTTACATTCCCATCATTTATGTAGAAATCCAGCTAATAAGAGGCTTCTTGAGGATTAAAAACTGCCTGATAGATTTTATTCCCCCCGGTTATAGTATATGTCCATACCACCGTGATGTCGATTCTACCATAACTGCCAAACTGAGGATGCGTTCCCAGCTTCGGCGGCAGCAGCTTATCCTTGTCCTTGTAGAAATACTCGATACGAGGAAAAACTGAGTTTATTCCCGTTCCGGGTGTTTGTGGTATATCATAATTTACTTTCATTAAAATGTATTCCCCGAGGAGCCGAACTGGTAAGCACTTGAAAGAAGGACTTTCTTCATCCAATCATCTTCTGGTGGGGCACCTACATAAGCATTTAGGTTAGGCATAATGAATGTGCCTGTAGAATGCTGGTCCGGGGCTGGGTAGAAAATCACCCCATCAATATCTGGACGATTCTTGTAGTAGTTCAGCCACCAGCTTGCCTCTTCTGTATTTCTAATTGCCTGGTATAGATAATTAGGCAATGCATATGGATATTCCCATTGAATGCGTATCTCTATTGTACCATATGTTCCGAATATCTTACGAGAATTAAAACGTGGAATATTTCTTTCAAGGTAATTGCCCCAATATTGGGCTAAATCGGGGGGAATAAGAGACTCAAAAGTGGCAACATGGATATCAGTACCCGTAAATATATTCTGACTTTCTCCCTCGCCACTAGCTGACGAAAGAACAATGACAAAAGGAGAGAAACTTGCCAAATTTTCGCCTAAGGATGATGCGCTCGCCATTACTATATTTGTCGGGGCAGTAATACCAACGCCTTCTCCTTTGGAAGTAAAAATTCCATGCCAGATTTGACTAAGTATTGCAGTGCCAGCGCCTTCTCCTGCGCCAATGAAAGCACTTGGAACTATTAGGTATGCTGTGGCTGCACCCGTACCGTTGCCGTCTCCAGTAAATGTGCTGGGGGTAATAAGAAAAGCATTAACTATTCCCTCCCCGTCTCCTGCTCCCGCTACCGAAGAAACAACCACATTCAGACCTATGGCTGTTCCTTTTCCTTCTCCTTGGGCCGTAAAAATACCTGGAGTAATTAGGTATGCGGTTGAAGAAGCATCCCCCTCCCCTTGAGAAGAAAAATCAGACAAAACTGTATTAGAACCTATAGAGGAACCACTGCCTTCGCCCGTGCCCGACAAAATAGCAAAAGTAATATTGTAGGCGGTTAAACCACCATTCCCTTCTCCTTGGGCATTGAAAATCCCAAGAACAGTGGTCCCTCCTATATTCAAAGCACTAGAAAATGCTGAGGTAAATGCGCCCATTGATTCTCCTTATAAGGACAAGGCTCCTACCGCTTTGGGATGCGCTCCGCATCTTAGCGTCGGGTGCCGACCGAGGCTGGCTATCCACCTGGCGAGTGCGCTCATGCTTGTCTCCTATGGGGTAGAGAAGGTGGACCGCGCCCAGGCGAGCATGTTCGCTCGCTGAGCCCCGCTGAGCAGGCTGTCGATGATGAACAACGCCTTGACGACCCCCGTAGTATAGGAAGTATTAATGCGACTTGCCATAAGCCTCCCCCCTATAGTGGATACGGTTGTTGTAGCACCAACGGAAGTAGGAGCTGAATCGACGCCATCGAGGCTCACAATCACATTGACAGACCTTGAATAGCGTGCTCCGATTAGGTGTAGCCCAACTGGGCTAGTGCTGAGCGTAGCGGTCTTGTCGCTGCCGTCGGACACAATAGCCTGCACATTCCCGGTGGACGCATTGGTTACGACACGAACATAGCCGCCTGCGCCGTTGAGTTCGAAGGCGCGCTGGTTATCCGAAGTGCCAGAGAGGTCAAGAACTATCATCATCTCAAAGGTGGCGGTATCAACAATCTCGCCAAGGACGTTGCCAATGTCCATGCTCGCAGCGCCGCCGAAGTAGACGCCCTTGTTGGCCGTCTGCAAGATTGCCGAACCAGCAGAGCTTGAAGCGAATACGCCGGGATGTTGGTCGATGAGTTTCGTGACAGTCTCAGCATCGGTAGCGGGCGCGTTACTGCTATTCAGGCTCTCGTTTCCGCTGTCGGCACCATACCACCACGCGAATTTCCAGGGAATGTCTAGCGGAGGAACCGCAGCGCCCCCGCCGGGGGCATTCGTCGGTATCACGATGAGCGGCATCAGGCCAGTGCTCCCGTCAACAGCCACGTGTCCGTAGCGAGCTTCGTCAGGCTGACTGGCAAATTCTGCGCTGAGATGCTGAGCAAGCTGCTATAACTCTTGATGGTGACACCCGCCCCAGCCGCAACCGTGACCTTGCCCGCACCGAGTTGCGCTAGTGCGATAGTCGTGCCTACCGGGAACGCCACGCTGGTGCTCGGAGGAACCGTGAGCGTGATAGCGGCGGCGTTGTCAAGCGTGACCATGCCCTCCGCGTCGGTCAATGCCAGTGTGTACGTGGTCCCTGTCTGCGCATTGATGTTGATGCCCGAGCGGTTGTCGATTCCAAGCGTTAGGTAATCAGTGATATCCTCAAGCTCATTGCCCCAGGCGGCGTAGTAGTCACCTGCCACAGTCGCGTTAGGATAAAGCTGTACGCCTAGAGTGCTGCTACCCGTGTCAACATTCATTGGAAGGACAAAAGCGAATTCCTGCCACCCATCGGCCACGAGAAGGTTGATGTAGGCGGTGTAACGCGACGTTCCAACTCCGGTATCCGCAATCTGCACAACAAGCGTGCAGGCTTGCTTCGCTTTAAGCCACACTTTCCAACGCCACACTCGACCGGCGTATTGGATGCCTGTGTTGTAGTAGACTGCTCGCCCGGTCGAGCCGGTAATGCCCATAGTATCGGCATCTGTAGCAGTTCCGAATGGGTTGAGGTCAGTATTAGCTGTGACGGTCGCATTGGTCTGTTTCGTCCAGGCTGTGAAGTCATTCTGGGCAACGGAGGGGAACTGATTGGCAATAGACGGTTTGGATACAGCTCCGCCACGTTCCAGCCATATTTCAGAATAAATTTCTATTTCTCCATCAGCAGAAGTTGACACACCAAGCCCGTTGGTGGTTTTCGCCGCCGTAGCGAAATATTGCAACTCAAGCGTGGTCGCGGTCGAAAGTGTGATAACTCCTTCAAGAACTACATCAACGCTTGCCGCCCCACTGTCACCATACTGCTGCCCACTGACTAGCAAGACCGCGCTGTTGGTTACATCATAGAGTCTAGTCTTAAAGAAAGTTGGACCTGCCTGGTAAAAAGGTGAGCGGGCGGTTACTCGGTAAGTACCTGACGGAACAGTAATCTGATTTGATGCAAGAGAGGCACCCCCAGTATCATCATTCTTAATTATGTTGAGAGTACGTGCGAGCCAAGTAGACGCGGTAGACGCACCGCCGTTTGTACCGCTTGGCTGTTCTTCTCGTGCGTAGATAACGTCTATCGAAGAAGTACCAGCAGGTGCAGGCCATCTTAATACCCATACCGCAGCACTAGCAGTATTATCTTCACACTGATAAAGCGTAGTGGGAGTTACAGTGGTATTAATCCAAAAATCCCCAACATTATACCCAAGACTGGAATCATCTGTTGTAGTTGGGGCCACTGTATCTGCGTGAACCGGGAAACTTTTTACAATAGAACGAATTTCGGGAGCATCAATTAATCCCGAGGTATTATTAGGCAATTGTGATATTAAGTCAGCAATTGTGCTTCTAGAGTCGGCTGGCATTATTTAAACTCCACTAAACTTCGGTAAAGGTAATGTTTCCAACAGCAATCTGAAATGTGTCTCCAGCGTTTGTAGTCTTAGACACGGAAATAGCAGCACGGAAGAGGAAATTTCCTGACGTAGCCGCATCCCATGCCCCAGCATATAGAACGGTTGTGGCTGGCATGTTGGTAAATGAAATGACAGATGTATTACTTATGGAGCCCGCTGTTGAAGCTGTCGCAAATGTTCCGGCTTGGCGTGCATAACTACCCCCTACTACTTCATTAGCTCCTGTTAATCCTGGGTCAGCAGTATGAAGACTTATATATGGGGTTATTGTGCTCGCTGTTGCAGCCCCAAGGGCCGTCCCTCCATTAAAAACTGCATTCAAAATAGCGTTTCTTAAATAAGTGCTTGTATCTTGTGCCATTAGGTTCTCCTATTATGTTTCCCCTCTTGGTATAAACCACGCATCTTGATAGAGCGGGACGGGCTGGAAGTTATTGTATTCCGTCTGAGTCTTATAATAATTTAACCAATAAGCGGCATCCGAGTAGGTATCCACCGGATGATATAGTTTACCAGCAAATCGTGGAGTTTCCAAGGAAAGCTTGTAGGTATATACAACTACACCTACAGCTCCCATCGTCATATGGGTGTCTCGTTTAGGGGCGGTTCTTGTGTCCCTATCCTGGTCGCCCACAGGATATTTCCAGAGAGCCATATATAGTCTCCTTATGTTGGTTTGTATTATATCAGATTAGCCAGAGGAACTCAATCGGGAGAAATGGTGTTCAGGGGGGATATTGTACCCATGTTGGGGTTGAAAAAATCTCCCCAGGTATGCTATAACTATAGCTGGGGATGGGTGAGTAAGAAAATGAAAACGCCAGAGACAAAAGAAAAGAAGGCATTGGCTGATAGGGTCGTGCAAACAATGGGCTCATGGAGGTTCATCATCATACAGAGCATCTTTTTGGCTCTGTGGATGGCCTTTAATACCATTGGCCACGCTTACCACTGGGACGAATACCCTTTTGTTTTCATGAATCTGATGCTGTCAATGCAAGCCGCATATGCCGCTCCTATTATTCTGATGAGCCAGAATAGACAAGTAGAAAACGACCGTCGGCAAGCTAATCTTGCGTATATTCTGACCCAACAAACAGGAAGCAATGTACACACCGTAATTGAAGAAATTAAGGACTTGGCTGAAAAACTAGAAGAATTGGGGGATACGTTTGAAGATAAAACAAAGGTCGTAGATGAGGATACTACCGGTCTAGCCCAAGCAAAAGAGTAGCCGGAAGAGGGATTCTTCCAGCTTTATAATGCCTCCAGGTTATCAACAATGAAGCCGGAGGCATTTTTATGGCCCCCGCCGCCATACTTCTTGGCAATCGTGGAAACATCGAATGCACCCTCGGATACAAGGGAGAAGTGGACTTTTCCATCAACTCCAAAATAATATCCAGCTACAAAAGGAAAGTCCTTGTGTTTATTGGCTAGATAGTTGCCCGTTTCTGCCTGTAAAAGGGGTGTATTTACTGTGGGGACTTCAAAACCACCGATAGTGAGGAGACGCATGGTACGGTCTTCGATTCCCTCGATATGAACCTTCACATAATCGTAGATTGCTTGACCTTGGTTGAACATGGGGGATGAGAGAGCATCGGGCCGTTCCAATTCTTTTTTAATCTTATCCCAGCCCGAAAAGGTGCGGGGCTGCGTAGAAAGGTAGTAGAAGAATTGCTTGGACTTAGGAAGTGACCAATGCCACAAATCCATATCCTCAACGTATCTTAACAATAACGGAACAGGAACTTCGGGGTTAAAATATTCCCACGCCAAAACAGCCGCCGAGTGCTCCTGATTGATATAGACGTAGGGTAAATCCCCTATTTCCTCTTCCGCGCTCTTATGGTGGTCAATGATTGTTAATGATTTCACGGAAGCGGCTAATTCTTCGGTCTCTTCTCGTGGGAGAGTGTAGTCAATCATATAAACATCGGCATCAGAGCTGAGGTAAGGAACTGGCTTGCCATACGACATCTCTACATATTTGGCTTCGGGGCCAAAATGTGACCATGCCGAATACGCGGAACCAAATCCATCCTCGTCATTATGGTGCAGAATGTAAATCATATATTTTCTCTTTCTAAAAAAGTGAATATCCCTCCTATCGCCAGAGAAGAAGGGATATTCTAAATGGGGTGGGGCACACTATTTTAATCGTCGTCTTGTGCAACCAGATTCGAATTGTCGTAGAAGTTGGCTACTTGAGTTTTTCCCGCATTGCGAGCATTAAAGTAGGCAGATGTGCTTGCATTAGTGGCATTTAGTCCCATCGTAGTTCCAGCGGCATCTGATGTGTACCTCATTACATTGCCCGCAGATAGGTTTAGGCGCTTCTGTAGAAGCACTTCGTCCTGATTAGCGACAAGGTAAACAAAAGTCCAACGCTCAGTAGCTTCCTTCTCCTTGATAAGACTTGCAATCTGCTCCTGATTAAACGTGCGTGAGGAGTTTTCTGCTCCATCCGTCACGACGACGACAAGAATAGCATCCTCAGTCCCTAATTCTATGGAGGAGAGGATATTGATGCCTTGTCCTACAGCATCGTACATAGCAGTAGTACCGTCGGGAATGTATGTTTGCTTGGTGAGCGGTGCTACGTCATAAATATTCGATTCAGTGTATGTTACTTCAACGGAGCCGTTGAATTGGATTAGTGTAGCTAGGATTTTATGCTCAGGATTGGCTTGGTTTTTAAGCACGAGAAGCTGTTCATTGAAACCGCTGATGGCTTCATCCCAGGCAGCCCCCATTGAACTACTTTTATCTAGTATAAGTGCAACATGAGTAAACTTCATGTACAACTCCAATCAATTACCTAATTATACTACCCTTCCATTCTGTTGTCAACAATGAGAAAGCCCGCAAAGCGGGCTTTCAATCAACCGGAATTTGTCTAGCTCTTTTATCCTTATGTATAGGAAGGGTTATCGAGAGAACACCGTATTCCATTTTAGCTTTAATACCTTCTTCATCATAGGAATCAGATAATGTAAAACTCCTATTTATTCCAGATGTTTCCTTTCGTGCTGATATTCTAAGAATACCATTTTCAACCTCAACATTTATATCATCTCTGGAATATCCAGGCAAATTCAAAGAAAATGTATCTTCTTCTTTTCCCCTATTAAATTCACCTTGCCATAAATCTTTATCCCATGAGTACAGGGGTTGGAAAAGCCGGTTAAATTGGTCTAAAGAATTGCGTCGTGCCAACATTTTAAACCTTCTTAAACTTGAGTGTCTTACACTCACATAATATTATAAATCAACAGTGATTATCTGTCAAGACCCCAAACATTCAATGTTATCATAGACTTCATCATAAATAATCAAGAGACTAACGTCAATATACCAGTGCTCTATGCTGCCTGGCGCAGCCACTCCAATCTGCACGGTGCGGAAATGACGATTAGATAGGGACCATGTTTGTCCCTTCTTATTAATTACGTTATACCATATTTCACCATTGATACCACAACCCTCAACGGTATTAATTACAAGATATGCAGTTCCTTTTTCTAGCCCCGCCTCGTCAGGTGTAGGGCCAGAAGGTGTGTCCTTTCCAACATACGTACAAGGAATTACCCATTGCTCATACTGCATTGGATTCTTCCCCTTCCTTAGTACCATCAGGAATCTTATTGTTTAAGGCTTTTATAGCATCATTGTATGCAATCATCGTATCAATTTGGTGAATAACGTCAGACAAAGCGTTATGGGCAAGCCCCGTGCGACGCGGCACATCTAACTCAGGAACACCTAGATTGCGAATGGTATCCTTGAATGTCCTAACGTCACGCCGACGCCAAAACATAGAAAACGGGTTGGTAACGTCGAGTTGGGCCGTTAACCTGTCCAAAATAGCAAAGTCAAAATCTGTTCCCTGCGCCCACGGGGTTTGTTGTTTCTTGCCCGTCCCAACCCACTTGTTAAGAGCTATAAGAGCTTCGCGTGTAGTCGTTGCCTTCTTATCGAAAAGAATATTCTGAAAAACTTCACGGCGTTCATCAGCCATCCACCATCCCCATGTCCCCTTCTCAATCTTGCCATAGGAAACGGCGTCAGGTAGACTAATATTCTTATAGAAAGCATTATCTGTATCTACCTCACCAGCATTCAAGTCAAATTTAATCGCCGCAATTGAGATAACCGGCGCAGACTCACGTGCGGCTCCAAGGGTTTCAATATCAACCATTATATGCTTCATTCAGAGTCCTTTCTATTCTCTTCCTCTGGTGGCAAAAACTCAGAAAAAGGCTCGTCTCTAGGAAGAGGCGGCGATGCTATTGCTAAGAGTATTACAAATCCTAGTATTATACCCACTACCCACATTATTTCTGCTTCCCCTTATCAAGGACAGTTAAAACTCCCCTATTACGGGGAGTATTATATCTCAGGTTTTGATGAGAAAGATTAGATGTTAGGATTTTCCACTGCAAGGCACGCTTCTCCATAAGCATCAAGCAAATTGCCAAAGTCAGTAATGGAAATATAAGCAAAACCATTATTACCCCAGGATTTGCCCCAAGAGTTCTTGATGCGAAGCAAGCCTTTTCCGACATTAATGCCATCTAGAACGTAACAATGCCCACCTACGTTTGCACCTGTAGGGTGTATAACCCCATTCGCATCAGGCTGAAACATGTCCATGCTCCAGGCCGTACCTACGACTAGGGGACCAGTTGTTAAGAGACAAGTCTTTACATCTTCGATGTTTTGTGCCCAATGGTACGAAAGCACATACCCTTGTTCCTGTAAAATCTTGGCTCCTGCACGTACAGTACTTCCTTGGTGGGGCTGAGGAAGGCCGTCGATGGCCTGTTCTTTAGCATAGAAACTTGCTGGGTCCTCAACAGGAGACTTATCCTTGGGGTGTTTAATTGGCCCGTCAGAAACCCAATGCATCCATCCATAAGCGGTACATTGCTCCGTGTGGCCTTGATTCCCCCACCAACCGTCTGCCCACCAGTACTTCCAGGTATTATCTGTAGCCTTAGCGGGTAATTTTGCGCTAAGTGGAAACTTATTGTCTCTTTCGTCGGGAACATGAATTCTTCCTAATCCGTATTCCATCTAATCCTCCAGTTGGAATCTAGGGTAGTAGTCGGTACCTCCATTGATGGGGTCCAACCAGTCTGAAACGCGTCGTGCATAGGTGCCTCCCTTATCATCATGATAGGTAACGACAGCCTCCCCATCATAAGGGTATGACTTGAATATCGCAATCGAATCCACAGTGTAACTACCACCTTTATAATGCTTATATTTACGCCCCGGAACGGGATATGGTGCTTTCATTTTTACAGCTTCCTGCTTTTCTTCTTCAGAGGGCTTTAAAATCCAGATTTCTGCACTCTCAGGCGCAACAACAATCCCTTCACCATCCTGGGTAAAAAAGTAGAAATCCACATCTATTTCACAAATATACAGGTCTTCCCCTGGCTGGTCATGTATACTATACTTCGGATAGTCCTTACTCCAGTGGTCAAAATAAATGATTCTGTTTATATGTATCCGGTCTGAAAAGTTTATGTAATCTATAGATAGCAACGTGCCTTGTAGAGCATTAAGCTTAGCTTCTAATTCCTTTTCATAATCTAACATATTTTTCCTTTCGTGGGGGAGGGGTCCAGTGCCGTAAACTACATTATCAACACGTCTTAGCGGAGTTCCATAAGTGAAAGCTGCCATTATGCTCCCTTCCTTACACACTATCTTATCCAAAACATCGGTTACAACCGTTTATGGGTTTAATGGCCAAGGCCGCGTAGTTGTCAAAGTTATAGCTAGAGTACCGTTTTTGTCAAACAGATATTCCCCCGTTTGCGGATGGCGCAGTAAGGTATAGATGCGAATTTCTTCTGCTTTTTCATCCAACTCGATACGCTGCACGTCTTGGATGCCCGGAGAAAGAGCCTGAGCCAGTACATGCCCGATAACATTATCCCGATGTGAACCAGTTTCTAGAATAATCGGAGTATAGGAGGATGCTCGCGTAGAAATTACTACCTTGCCATATGAAGTAGGGAATTCTATGTGGTCCTCATATACTGTTGCGGTAATGGGGATATAAAAGATAGTACCGCCTTGAGTACATACCCTGTAGGCCCATTTTTGCTGAGCCCACTCGCTAGCCGTATCATCCCCGATAAGCACTTTATAGGTTGTGGGGACGCGATAATAGAAATCGAGGAGGTCCCCACACATATCAATATGCTCAAGTTTTAATTGAACTCCTATCCAAGAATCCAGCATTTTTTCGATGGTATAATTCTTCATATCATATCCTTCCGGTGTTGTACGCCGCCCTTTCTACTACTAATCCATCCACATAGGGGCCTTGGTAACAAATCCTGTCTCCAAGTACTTCTGCGTCCCCCGGAACAGTATATTTCTTCCCTGTACCCAAGTCTGTTAGTATAAACGACGTTTCTACATGTTCTCCTTCCTCTTTGTCATAATAGTACTGTATTTTCAGACCTTGATAGGTGAATTCATCTACGTATGAGCTGTAGATACTCGGACCCCCAACAAACTCTGTTGAATGGTACTTGACGTTATGGCCCGACCATTGAAGTAATTTTAATAGCACATCGTCATTCATACGACTCCTTACCCGCAGTTTGAAGCTCCGCAGTCACGGCACAAAGTACAGCCTGATTCGAAGATTACATTTTCACCACCACAAACAGAGCATGTAACTCCTTTAATCTCGGTACCGTTCTTAATATGAGATGAAAGGAACTTCTTGATAGCAAAGATTAGGTCTGTAACATAGACCTCTGGAACGCGGTCCAAAGCTGCCACAATGTTGGTCAATGGAATGTTATGACGGAGACACATGGAAACAAACTTAGCAACACGCATGTATCCCCCGTTGCCTTTGGTTTTTTCTTTTTGTACTTCAATCAAGTCAGGGTCAATCTCAAAGCGTTCAAGCAAGTCTACGAGTACTTTAACTGCTCCGTTTGCTTCACGAATATCCCCCGTGTTGTTCGTTTGAATCCAAAGTGCGATGGGGAATATTCTCTCGGAATCCTCGGGCAGATAAGAGAAATTCATGTAGAACTTCTGCCCTTCTCGCTTAATAATATGCATATCCCCATTTATAAACACATCAGGAAGCTTCAAGTCCTTTTTAATAACATCTGGCTGTTTAGTCTCTTTGGATTCCTCGACTTGTGAGAGGACTGCTTCCATTGAACCGGCTCTATAGGTTGTGAATCCATTTAGCCCGCGCTTCCATGCCTCCATATACAGATTCTTAAACTCTTCATAGTCGTAGTTATTTGGCACATTTAGAGTTTTGCTCGTGCTTTGGTTCATATTGCTTTGAACTATCTCTTGTATATTGATATGGTCCATAACGTTCAAGTCGTTGGTTGTAACCATGTAATATTCGACGGGCAACGAAAATAAACCTTCTTGCACTTCATAGTCCTCCGGGTAATTATCCATAACCCATTGAACTCCATAGTCCCTTACAGTTTCGGTAATGCATAAACCTCGATTGTGTGGTTCATAAAGCCAGTTCGTTCCGTTATATTCTCCGGCCCACGCTACGGAGTCTCCCTGCTTTGTCTCCTTCAATATATCCTTAATATTCTCTTTTGTTAATCCCTTGGGCCAAGTATCAGCGATGTAGGTACGCTGGTATTCAGTCATAAACACGGGCTCAATACCATTCGAAACAATATCACAGATAACCGACGAATTACCTAGTGGAGGATTCGTGGTTGTCTTACCGTTACGGACACCATTCTTACGGATTAAGTCCTTGGTTTCCTCGGAAATCTTTGTGAACTCGGTGAACCATTGAGTCGTTAGGAAGTTTTCATTGTAGGCGGGGAATGGACCCTTTTCGGCTGCCAACTCCGCAGACGTTCTCCAGGTCAATTCTTCCTTTAGGGCGGTGACTCTTTCAGTAAATTCATGCGCGTCTTTGGAATTATATGCAATACCCATCATATACAAGGCGGACCCCAAACCATTGATGCCCATACCATATTGACGCACATTTTCTGTGGCCCAATTATATTGAGGTAACGCATTGTTTGTTAAGTCATTAACATTATCCAAAGCCCGCGCAAAGATAGGAATATCTTTCTTTAACTGGTCCCAGTCAAAACTCCTATCATCCAAAACGTACTGAGTCAAGTTGATGGACCCCAAAAGACATACGGTACTCGTAAGTGGGTTGCCACCAATCTCACCACACGGGTTTGTGGCGTTCAATGGACCAAGGTAAGCCAACGGATTATTGCGCTGCATACTGTCATAGAACAAAATACCCGGTTCTGCACGGTTGTATGTAGACTTCATAATTAGGTCATACAACTCACGGGCCTTAATACGCTTGTAAACCTTACCGTCAAAGTGCAAATCGTAGAAGTCGTCAGCTTCAACGGCTTCCATAAACTTGTTGTCCACGATAACAGACATATTGAATTTTGTTAGACGGCCCGGTTCCTGCTTCGCTCGTACATACTCTTCGATATCCGGGTGCCAAATAGGCAGAACAGCCATCTGAGCACCTTTACGAGCTTGCTTCTTCATTTTAATAGAAGCATCTTTACCCATTTCATCTAAATAATTCTTAATCGTATCTTGATATCCGTCATTGTTACCCATGACAATAACTGTCGCTACTTTATCCCAGATATCCATATAATGAATCACACCAGGGTGAGTGATACCTATACTTTTAATAACAGAGCCACGCGGCCGAATAAAACCAAAATTAATACCATACCCTCCCTCCGACTTGAGGGTTTCTGCCTGTTCCAGCAGAGTGAGCATGATATTCTTTAGATTGTCACCAGTATCGTCTGTATGGTAAGTAACATCAATAGTTTTGTCCGTATTTGGCACAGGGCGTTGGTAGGAGATGGTCGCGTTTTTTACAGGCCCATTAATGAAGCAGTTGCCACTAAAAATACCTCCTGAAAGGGTAAAAGTTGCAGTTTTTGGCACAACCGCACAATACACTTCTTCCTCACGCAATAGTGGAGTAATGCTAACAACCTTAAACTTTAGGTTACGAGCGTTGTATAGAATTAGTCTTTTGAGTAAGCTACTACGCTTACCCAAATTAGTTTCTTCTGAGTGGTAATCCGTTCTATATCCAGTTGCAATGTATCCCGCAAAGGGAGCATTCTCCTGCAACCATCGAAGGCCCTTTAGGTTGGTTGAAGAAAGCTCTACCCGTTCGTCACTGAGTATGCTCCCGTCAGCAGCTAACCAGCCTTTGATAAAGCCTGAAATGTAATTAGGGTCAGTATCCGTAGGAAGCTCTTTGAAGTTTATAGGGCTTCTAACGTAGGTGATTGCATCAACACCACCCCAGTCAACACCTTTAACATTGTCAAACATGGAAGAGTACTGTAAATCTTTTTGACCGAAAAACCTTACTTCAAACTTATAGTCTCCGTTTGCGTAGCTGTAAGCCCTCCAGCCACCACCAAAAACAAACCCGTGTTGGAATCCGTAGCGGTAGTTCTCCGAAGTAGTATCTACCTCTGCCACCTGAGCAGGAACAACATCTCCTACACGCAACGCTGTCGTTTCAGTTCCATCCGAGAGTATCCATCTGTGGTCAGGAGTTACCTCCACAGAAAGGCCATACGTGCCCCTGAATGGACGATAAGCAGTACTACCCTTCTGTCCCTTTAGATGAGAAATATCTAGTTCTTGGGCGGGTCTAAAAACCACAGATTGTAGCTGTTGAACACCAAAAGGTCGGATAGTAGCTGATTGCCAACCCTCTTCTGTCAAAACTGTTACTTCTTTCCCAACAGTCTCAGCGAAAGAAATTATGCCGAAATCCTTAGTAAGAAACTTTTCCGTACCAGAAAAACAGTTCATCAACGTGGTACCAGCGTAATCTGTACCAGCGTTGGCTGTTATTCGGCCACCAAAGGTATTCTTTAGCCCGACAGCATCCCCATTTTCATCGAGCTTAATCATCATGTCAAGGAATTTCTCATACCAATATTCGGAATCGACCTCAACGCTTGCTAAAGCACGAGCCACCCGTTGAAAGGTTTCAAGTGGTGTTTCGCCGTCATATTGATATTTACTCGCCCAGTTTTGCCGAGCAAGCGTTGTCTTAAATAGTTTATCCTTCATTATTCTCCTGAGTAAATATCAAAAGCAGACGTGTAGGTGTGCTTCGCTTGGAGCCCTTTGAACTCGTTTTGTTGGGTACCATTAATAAAAAGCTTGACAGTCGGCACAGATTGAATCCTATATTCTTGTGCAAGCTCGGGAGCTGAGTCTACATCGACATAATAAAAGTCTAAGGACGGGTACTTTTTAGAAAACTCTTCCATCATAGGGTGGAGGAACTTACAAGGCTGACACCATCCCAATGCGCCAAAATATACAACAGAATTTGTAAGTTGTGTGCCATCAAAATCAGTGTGTAACATGTTTATCTCCAATAAGCCTTTTAGTTTTTCTTTTCATAGGAAGAGTAGTATCCAAGAGAAGGCCGCGCGCTTTGATACGTTGTATCTCTTCCACTCTAAAGCGTAAATCCCAATAATTACCTGACTTACGTTTAGTTATCTTACCATTAAATTCCTTACTCAATCCTTCTAAAAAGACTAGACTAGCAGATGTTATTGATATAGAACGGCCATCCTTTTTAACCCAACCATCCCCGTCTATGACTCCCCTCAAGAGGCCAAGTTTAAACTGCTCTTGGGCTTGAAAGAACTTGGGAGTAAGTGACATATCATATGTTTTTGAACTAAAAGTTAGATATTCTCTAACTGTCTCCATGAATTTTGGCATTGTACAGATATACCTAGATTTAAAACTGGAGGAAAGTGAATTTATATCTACTCTTTGCACAATATCCTCGGCGGAAAAGTTTTCAAGAAGTAGATTAAAGAAAGCCACTACAGTATCGTGGTCTTTAGATGAGAGGCTAAGTGCAACTCGTTCTACGGGCGACCGATTCTTTCTATTGATTGTAGCGGAACCATCTGTCGCAAATAACCCTACTGCCCAGCCTAATGCAAATAATTCTATATTCTGTCGTTCTTTATACTTTGTACGATAGCCCCGTGTCCGTGGACTGTTTAGTTTGGAACGATGTTCTACGACTGTCCGCCGCCCGCGCCCTAATTGAGCGGCAATCCAAGCATTAGACTTATCTTTATGCTCTAAAAGAAAGTCTGTTTCTTTTTGACTCCATCTATTATGTTTTCCCATATTTACATTATATAGCACCAAAGCGCATAGCTCAATCAGCTTTATTCTCCTTTAGGTACTTGTGTACCTTTCTCAAAAACGAAAGACTTTCTCTAGGTGGATTCCCTACAATGGGTATATCTAATGTTTGTTTATTATTGAGCGCCTCCAAAGGGACCAAAACTACCTTGCTTTTATATCCATAGTTCGCAACTTCTTTTATATTGTCCTTATACTCGCGTTCTAGCTCACTAAGTTGCTCCTGAGTGAAGAAGTACATCTTCCACGTCAAATCTTCTTTAAAAATATAGACAATACAGTCGGCTTCCGTCGTATGAAGCCATCCTTTTTTGTGTACAACACCATCTTTTTGTCTAGAAACAACCTCAATAGCCATATTTCCGGTTGAAGATGCTTTCAGGTCAAACTTCGTGTCGTAAAAAATCCCATCCACAACAAAATCTATACCACGTTTCTGCCAAGAGCGTGTAGAAGATACATTCTTTACGTCTTTTCTAATTTTTCCCATCAGGGAGATAAAGAGAGCCTCTCCTATCTCACCAACACTGTTTGAGGTTAGAAAATTATGAGTCTGTGCCATGTGTACCCAATCAGGAACGCTGATGGTCTCTCTTTACCATGTCAAGAGCTTCCAAAGCCAGTTCCATATCCTCAGGCTCCATCATAACATACTCTTCTATGAGATTTATGACAACATCAACAGGGTCTACGGCATAGTGGGACCAAAACTCGTGTTTGCCCCACCCATGCCGCTCATCAAGATGAACCCTGTGCGCGAGAGGAACGGCCCCAAAGTCAAAATATTTCTTTAGCCCGTCAGAGTATTTTCGAGTTACAGACTCATGATGTATGTCGGAAGGGTATTCTCCGGTGATACAACAATACTGCTCCCCAACGAAGTCCAAGTAGGCCGGACTCTTGTATACTGTCTTATAGCTCATCGTGTCTCCTGTTGAAAATACTTATCTTAGCACTACATTATGCCATTAACAAACATGAGAATCATTAAGAATACCTACAGAAAAGAGTCTAGATATATTATCCAGACCCTCCTTCTTTGATATGTGTAGTTGCTATAAAAGCTTAGCTACCTGAGCCCGAATCCGGTCAAAGGCATCCAAATCTGATGCCAAAAACTCTAAAATACCAGGACGGCCACGGAATCTAGGCTCCTCTACATCAGGTATCCATTCAGCGGGGAGTGTATACATGGAACCCTCTTTCTTAATACCAAGTCTTTCTAACAAATTCTTATCTGTAAGAATGTTGGCTAACTCTTCAATCAGGTCTATATTACCATTCTCATCTATAAAATATTTGGCTTCCTTGAACGGCACACTCAACTTATTCTTTTCTGTATATGCTGTAATCTCTAGAGGGTCTGAGCCTCTTTTTTTGGCTTTTAGTGTGATAATTATAGACGAATGGAAATCTAAAGCGTGACCTCCTGGACGCACAGGTTTAGGGTTGTACATATTAAGAGAGTCCCGTTGCTGATTTGTAAAAATCATCCACATGTTGTTACGTGAAATGGGTCCATTTAGCTTAGGAATAAAATCAGACATAATCTTAGCCCTCTTACCCATATTGGCGTCTCCTAATTCACCAGAGACCACTGCTTTGATTGGGGCCCCTGCTACGGAGTCGAAGACAATCATATCCACAGTCCTAGAGTTGGCCAAACGAACAGCTACTTCTCCTGCTGTTTCTAAATCATCTGTTTTAATCCAATCCATATTAGACATGTCTACGCCTTGTTTTTCAGCCCAATATGGGTCTAATGCGTACTCTGTATCTATGAAGACAATCTTACCACCCATTTTTTGTAGGTTAGCAACCGCTTTTAGTGCATGGGTGGTTTTGCCGGAAGCTTCCCAACCGGCTAAAACAGAGATTCGCCCTCGTGGATACCCACCTATACCTGTAGCGATATCAAGACTTAAGCTACCAGTCGATATAACATCTACCTTGGCTATTTCTCCCAAGATTACACTTTCATCCCCAAAGTCTTTTTGAATTCCTTGAATGACACTGGCAATGGACTTACCGCTGCCATTATTAAACTGCATTCGGGCTCCTAAATCTGAATCATCTTTTTTCATAACCATGTTTACGCCCCTTGTAGAACTGATGTGAGATACTCATAAAGCGCTCTCTTAACTACAAGAGGAGCAGCAGGGTTGTAATGTCCCATAACTTCTACTTCGCTGATTGCAAGTTCAATATTCTCACGGACGGCATTCTCAACTTCCAATGCACGTGCCTCCGCAATGATTTTTTTAATTATATCATCCGGGTTGGGGCGGTCAACAGGATAAGCCCACTCTGGGAGCTGAGGCGTTTCTACAACTCTACCATACTCGGCTCTTCCCTTGAGGCCCTTCAAATCATAAAGATAAGCCCCGATACCAAATTTAACCGCAGCACGCTTCAAAGCATCAGAAGTTGCGCCCTTTAGTTGGTCAGCCATCGACGGGCTACCAACATCGGCCTTAGTGACACCAAGAATAGTCAAATCACATTGCATCCCGCCGTATTTTATATCATTATATTCGTATTCGGCAAACGACTTATCCTTGAGGCCCGTGATTTTGCCCTGCTTGAACCAGAATACATCCTTTTCATCGAGCCCTAATTCCGATATTTTGGACTGGACAGCAGCGACACTGGTAACATCTTTTACCTCTGTTTCGGTAACGGTTGTTGGGTGGTAAGAGTCATGCCAGTTTTCGGCCCCAATAACCCCATTTAGACGTTCAATGACTTGACGGGCGTCAAGGTAGGCTAACACTGTGTTGCCTCCACCAACGCGAAAGTTCAACTCTTCGATTGGAAACGGCTCTGATAAGCGCTCGATAACCCAATTATCAAGCTTTAAGCTCAAGTTGCTACTCATTATGTCCTCCTTAGTGGTACATATAAGTCATTATAGCATGGATATTTAAGGTCGTCCACTGTTAAAAAGTACGATTATATGAAGATTTTGCTTCAAAAATGCCAAAATTCTTCTTAAACACTAGGTCATTGGTAAAGACTGGCCCGTTTCTCTGTTTCGCAATCTCAAGCTTGACATATACCTCATCCTGGTCTTTAAGATACTCGTCTACATCTTCTAAGCCCAAGTCACTGATGCTATTCAAGTCGTGGTAGAGAAAGGCCACTATAGAAGCATCTTGTTCCAAGGAACCTGAATCTCTCAAATCAGCCAGGTTAGGACGCCCTGTGCTGCTCCTTTTTACTACGTCTCGATTTAGCTGAGAGGCTATAACTAACGGTATATTTAACTCGCTGGCTACATTTTTTAATTCTCGGGAAATTTGACTTAGCTGTTCATTACGATTGCGAGTCGCAAGTTGACCAGCAGCCCCAATTAGGCCAATATAATCCACGTATACAATATCGCAATGGTGGTCGTAAACTAGTTTCCTAATCTTTTGTGGTACTGTGTTGCTATTAAATGGTCCAACATCATCCACGAAAAATGGTTGTTCGGAATACCACAACAGTGCCGCCATCAAATGCTCATCAGCTTGGAACTCGTCACCTCCCATCCTCAGAATTTCGGCCCCGTCCACCTTTGCACGGGCCGCAACCAAACGATTGAGTAACTTAGCAGACTCCATTTCCATCGACAAAAAGCCGATTTTTGCACCTTTTTCCAGATTAACTCGTGCGGACTGCAACATCATGGCCGTTTTGCCTGTACCAGGACGTGCTGCAAGATAGGAAATTTCCTTGCTATCAAAATCAACTAACTTTGTGTCTATTTCTGGCACGCCCGTATAAAGCCAACTGTTCCTACCTCGATAAAGCATTTCTATGTAGCTTTTCATCAAGTCAGCGCCCGTAGTTACTTGCTGTTTGACTCCCTTCCCATTAATACTCTGCACCAGGGAGGAAAGCTGCTCTGTATACTCGTTTAAAGACTGATTTCTTTGCTGTAGTTCCTTTGAAAGTTGCCCAAGTTCAAACTCTAGAGTTCTGAACCCAGAAAATTCGGCTATTTGAACTGCAAAAGCCATCACAGTCTCTCCACTAACGCGATAATCCAGGAATCCTCGCAACTCAGTCTCAGTTATACCTTCGTATGATTGTTTGTATAGTTCATTCCAGACAGTTTTCACATTAACTTCTACATTATTCGTAAAAAGTCTAATCATGGCACCATAAACTGTCTTGGTGTCTCCATAATAGAAGTCGTCCTCACTAAGTAAACCTATAAGCCTGGGCAGGAGGGTCCCATCATACATCACACTTCCCAGAATCGAGACTTCGCTTTCCCTAGAATTCAAAAGTTCATTCATTTTGCTCCTTAATCAACGCAAACATTGGATTCAACACAGGTTGTGTTTGACTTCTCTGCTCTTTTCGCTCCCGTTCCTCGCGTTCCTTCTTAGCTAGATGTGCTTGCTCTGCTTCGATACGTCTTTGCTCTGCAAGTTGTATCTGTTTCTGCTTCTCTTGCTTTGTGAAGATGTGTTTTCCCTTCTGGTAATTAACTTCCAGGTTGCGAAGGCAGTTATCAAACCCATAACCGTTCTCAAGGTAATAGTAGTTGGTTGAAACATAGGTTGTGGCTATACGAAGCTTCTCTTCCAGGTCCTCCGGGAACTCTTTTAAAGCCTTTTGCACTAGCTTGCGTCGACTTCCGCGTATGGTGCGAATCTTTGCAAGCCCTCCGCAGTTATCATTCCATGTATTTATGAGATTCTGGTATCCGTCAACGGAAGTTGACGTAATGCTATTACTACTATCCTTATTACTACCCTCTATATTAATAGGGCCCGAATCATGGGAACCCATGTTGGCGGAACCCATGTTCTCGGTCTCCATCAATCCGATATCCGAAATTCCAATATCGGTGGTATGAGGCCGTTCATAAACTAGGTAGATGTATTGACCAAAATCACCATTATCTTTTCTCTCCTGGTGTCTAACCAGATAACCAGCTTCTTCTAGCTCTTTAATGCCAGAAGAAACACTCGCTTTCCCTTCTCTTGTATTCGTAACAATTTCACTCAGATAGAACTTCCAACCATCTGGGCGGCTTAACATATACACTAGTAAACCCTTAGCTTTGAAACTCAAATTATCATCATAAAGACATGTTTTATCAATCTGCACAAACGGGTTTTCACGTTTGACAGTTCTAAAAATCATCTTCTAGATTCTCCCTGACTTCATAGGTAAAACGACCAAAACGTCCTCTTGACCTTTCCTGGATTTTTTGTAAATAGCCCCGAGCTTCTAACTCATTAATTCCTGTCATTACGCCGTTTCTTCCATCTGTGGCTTGTGCTACTATATCCTTGACATGCACATCCGGGTACTGTAAAAGAAAAGCCAATATTCCCTTTGCTTTCCAGCTAATTTCTTGGTCTAAAATGTAGTCCATCTTTTCCTTCCTTCCAATGTGTGTTATAATCAAGTATACAACAAAAACGGATAACGGTCAACATGAATAATATTACAAATAAGGATATATTAATCAATCTGGACATCGCCCTTAATAAGACAGGATTGTCTATTCTTGATACTAAGGATAACATTCTTTATTCCGAAGTAGTTACAGTTAAATCACATTGGGAATATTACAAAAAACTGAATCATCTTTATGAGTATTACCTTAAGTTTTTTGATAAGGTTTTCAATCTTAAACCTAAAAGTGTCCTTCTAATCTTAGAAGGTCGTCTAAAGGCTGGATTTTCTGGCAATACATTAGCTTCCATTGAAGGAGCCCGCACTACTGCCTATCGTGCGTACTATATTGTATGTCATAAGCATGAGGTTGATGTGAGAATGAAAATTTATGACCCTCAAACTGTCAAACAGTATTTTTCTGGGCGCCGTAATGCTGATAAAGAATTGATGTACAAGTCAGCACTCTCACGCTTCTCATCGTTGAATACAGTAGAATTCCAGGAAGATATTTATGATTCGTTATATTTGGGACTGTATCATTTACATGCCTCCAAGAAGGTTACACCATCAAAAAGAAAGAAGAAGTAAGGAGACGATATGGGCATTTTATCTGACATTCGTCAACACGCGGGGCTAAAAGAGATTTGGATTGACCGCAATAAGTTGATGATGAGCCTAGGAATAGACCTTGAGAACGCGGAATACATTGTATTGAACCAGCTCTCTCCAGAAGAAGTAGCCGACCTTCTAGTTAAGTCTCTTATGTGGATGGAGACTATCAACGAAAAAGTGGGCACCGCAAAAAAGTTCAAAATGGATGAAGAGTTGGAGCGAGACAGAGTATTCAATGACGTTGTACGAAAGCTGATGGGGATTGAAGATGGTCTTAAAGTCACAGAAGCAAAAGCGGCTGCTAAAAGTCACCATGAGTATGTAGCGGATTCGAAACGCTATAATACATTAGCCGCGTATGTGGATTATTTGTCCCGGTTGCTCGACAATCTGGACAAATATCACTACGCCATCAAATCTCGTATTGACGCAGCAAGAAACATTGAAAGGAAATACTGAGAGAGGACTGATTTTAATGCGTAATTCGGAAAAGTATGCTACAACAGATGGACGGACCCCTGAGGTAGACGGGCCTACTCCGACCGAGGAAACCTTGGCAGATGGACAATATAAATCTCACTGGATTTTGACGAAGGAGGAGCGTTCCAAGGGATTTATTCGGCCTGTGCGCACTTCGTATAAACATGTTGGTGTACGCCCAACGTACTCCTTGCGTGCCTTAACACCACATGAACAGGAGGTACATAGTGAGATGAATTACCAATACTATGAAGAATATCCTCCCGAAAAGCTTCCCCTCATTGGGCATTATTGGACTGAGGAAGCACTAAATAGTGGGTGTGGTGGCGTTACAACGATGCCATATGACATCGCAGAAACCTGGGCAGCAGACCCACATTTCTACGGTTCCACTTTTTGTGCTCGTTGCCATAAGTACTTGCCTGTCGAGGAATTCGTGTGGAACGGTACAAATGAAAGACTTGGTTCATGATGGAAGATAAGAAACATAACGGATATCTCCCCACTGGTAATATCTAGTTATCACGGATACATACTATTGTTTCATGATATAGAAGGGATAGACGGCACTATTGAATTCTTGCAGGGTTTATCTGAAAAAGCCAAAGCAGGTGAGCTGGGAGATGGGCCTTACATGTGGGGTATTAGTACACCACTGGATGCAGAGATAGCGGAACAATCGCGTCAGTGGTGGGATGAATATACCGATTTTCTGAAAGAGAGGTTGAGAAATGGATGAATCAATACCAGTACTAGATAAAGGATTTGTGCGTCTTGTGGATTACATGGGAAATGATGAAAGTATAGTACAAGCGGCCCGTGTTTCTTACGGCGGAGGTACAAAAAGTGTGCGCGAGGACAAGGCACTAATTGACTACCTAATGCGTCACCACCACAGCAGCCCCTTTGAAATGGTGGAGTTTAAATTTCATTTGAAGCTCCCGCTTTTCGTGTTTGCCCAGCTTGTACGTCACCGTACTGCCAGTTTGAACGCCATGAGCGCACGCTATAGTGAAATGCCTGATGAATTCTATACACCGGAATCGTATCGCACACAAGATACGAATAATAAGCAGGGAAGTTTAGACTACTTAAGTCCTGCGTGGAATGAATTCCCTTCTGGCGAGGTCCGTTCGGGCTCCACAATCGAATATGACAGATACCAAGCACTGCTTGAACATGGGGTAGCACGGGAAATGGCCCGAATGGTCTTACCTCAGAATCTCTATACCGAAGTTTACTGGAAGCAGGACTTACATAATCTGCTTCACCTTCTACGTCTGCGTTTGGACCCTCATGCACAGTGGGAGATTCGTCAATATGCGCAGGCCATCTATGGCATTATACAGCCAATCATACCTTGGACTATTGAATCCTGGGAAAATCATGTTCGTCAGGCTATTTCCCTCTCGGATATCGAGCAGGAAGTTCTCGTGCGTATGACTGAGCACGGCTCTTTCAATGAAGGAAGCATGGAATCTATCATAAACCACATGATTGAACAGGGTAAAATCTCCAAAGGTTATTCTCGTGAGATTAGAGAAAAGTTTAGAACCCTCTACTTTCGAAAGGGTTTGAAAGAATACCAACAAAGGGTGCTAGAGAATAATGTCTAGGATATATTTGGCTGGCCCCATCAGTGGTTTATCCTATGATGGGGCAACTGACTGGAGAGAACGGACTAAGTTGGAGTTAGCCCCACATGTCGAGTGTCTTTCCCCTATGCGGGGCAGCGAGCATTTGAAAGGCCGTGAGTTGTTAGATGACCACGACCCCAATGTGCTTGCTACTACTCCTGCGGTCCTTACGGCTAGGGATAAATCCGACGTAAGGCGGTCTGATTTGGTGCTTATCAACTTTCTTGGAGCCACAAAAGCGTCTAGTGGCACTTTTATAGAGATTGGATGGGCAGATGCATGGCAAATTCCCATTGTCGCTGTCATAGATGAAGGCAATCCTAATAAGCACGCAATGGGGGACGTTCTGACTCTGCAAGTTCCGACACTGGAAATGGCCATTAAACTCGTTAAAGAAATATTAAATATAAAAACGCACTAGACGAACATGAAAATCTGTAGTATAATAGAAGGGTAGGGGCCGTAAGATGAATCAGACTGAGCTTTTTGTTGATGGGCTGATAACTGTCTTAAAAATTGTAAAAAAGGATACCCCCGTATTAGTGGAAGCCAGTAAGGGCAAGTTGTTTATTGCCTCTTACAACGACTTCCACAGTATTGTTTTTGAGTGTGAAACTGCCTGGGAGGACTTTAAGGTGATTCTTTCGGCAGAGGTCGCAAAACAGCTCCCACGGAATATCAAGGATACTTTAACCCTTGAATTTCCTAGTAAAAACGTACTGGTTGTGAAGTCAAAGGGTGTAGAACTAAAGTTAACGACGTTGGATGCTGATTCTTTATCCCTACGTAAGCTAATGTCGAAATTCTCTAAGGATGAGGATTGGATTATTGGCTCCGGGGAGTTGAAACTAGCTTTCAACACCATCGGACATTCGGCTAACGATAAAGACATTGGCGATGTGGTCCTAAAAGGCTACCACCTAACTAGAAAAAACGGGTCTTTGGAGTTTATGGCCTCCAATGGGGCCGTTATGTCCGTAGCTTCTTGGCCCTTGGACCTTTCTTCTAGTGACAAGGAAGGTACCCTCCTCCTAAATGAGGATTTTGCTTCTATTATCAGCCTTCTGTATTTCGAAAAGGACGCAGTAGTCCCTGTCAGATTGGCATTCAAAGATGATACTATCAGTATAGAGGCTGCGGATGCTACGAAGGAACGCACCTTACGAGTTGTGAGTGCTCTTACCAATGGTACTCCTTTTAACTACGTACCTATTATTGAGTCTGTAGCCAAAGAGAACCCATTTACCTACACACTCTTTAGAAAAGATTTGTTGGAGGCCCTGAAAACCAATGCATTCTTTACTAGTAATGAATTGCATAACAGGGTAACGCTTAAACTTGGCAAACAAGCTATAGAGATTGAGTCACAAAATATGTATGGGCAAGCAAGTACTAAAGTTCCACTCGTGGAGTCTAATGATTATGAGCCAGTAGAACTTCTTATCAGTGGCACCTATTTGATTAATTACCTCTCAACTGCACTTGACGAGGAGGTAACACTGTCGGTAAAGGATGATAAGAGTCCCGTAATGTTTACGGATTCCTACGAGACAGAAATCATTACATTATTCACTAAATAGAAGGATTGAGTATTGACAGTATTAAAAAGGACTGATATAATAAGTATACGCTAAAATTAAGCGAAAGGATGAAAATAATGGCTAAAACAGAAGTTAGACAAGCAACGATTGATTTAGAAAAGAATGTGGCCGCATTTATGGCTGACCTAGAAGAAGAACTTCGTCACCAGCGCACAAAGACGAACTACTCCTCAGAGCGGCGCACTCGCGCACTTCTACGCACTTTTCGAGCACGTGTGTACCTCCCCTACAAGGAAGCCACCCGTCGTACAGATTAAGAGTCTTAAATGAAACCACTTACCAAAGTTACATTGGAAGATTTGCAAGAAGCCCCCAAAATTTCAGGGATTCTTACAGATAGTCGCCTTATAACGATTAAATTTCCTCTAATTTGGGTTTATACGCCGGTTCCAGGAGAAGGAATCACGACAACCTCAACGAATAACCCCGCGCTTGCCGCCGCGATTCTTAGTGCAACTCATACTATGGTATTAGATGTGAAGAAAAAGTACGGCACTTTGCAATTTACTGTTGCTGAGCCCTATTTGAGAGTCTTTCTAACAGACTTGAGCAGAATAGAAGGCGCAGAATTAATCATAGGAGACTAAAATGAATGAAGTTGAATTGAGTGGAATCTTAAAGGGAGACTTTCAAGACGTAAGCAACGATGGTGTGCAGTTCATACTCGTTAATCGTAATGAGCGTAACGGTAACACCGAATTCGAAGAATTTATCTGTGTGTCGTATGGCAATGCAGCTAAATTCCTCAGACAACATGCGGAAAGTGGCAAACGGCTGGTTGTTCAGGGGCGTCTAAGCAGTGAAAAACTGGATACCGAGAACTATCACACTGTTATCACAGTAAGTCGAGTACTTGCTGTTTCTAATAGCAGCGATGGGACTGACTACTCGCACGCCTCTGTGATGGGGACTATTAGTTGTGACGAAGTTAAGTACGTTGGCCAGAAAAACACCGCTGTCGCCAACCTACGTATCACTAACAAGCGTGAGTATAAAAACAGAGAAGGTGAGACATTCGAATATACTACATATTTGGGTGCTACCGCTTGGGGTCCCAGGGCCGAAGGGTTGGAAGCTAGCGGATTTATTCCTGCAACAGACTCTCCTGCCGTGGTTGATGGCCTTCTAAAGCCCCGCAGCTACGAAAATAGTGATGGAGCAACCATTAACAAGATTGATATTTGGGTCACAAATATCTACCCCCTCACTGGGACCACCATCGCTTCTGAGGCTTCGGCCGCTAAAAAGACCACCCGTAAGGCTTCTCCAAAGCGCGCAAAGGCCGAAGATACTCCCTTTTAAAGCCCAGTTTTTTGGGAGGGAGAGGGGTGCCTCTCCCTTCTTTTTGGAGATGCTATGAAGATTGGAATTTCAGGCAAGAAGCTGAGCGGCAAGGACACATTTTTCCAGATTGCCCAGGAGGTCTTTGCTAAAGAAGCCCCCCATGCCCGGTTGCACCGTTATGCATTCGCAGATTTGGTAAAACAGTATGCTGCAACCTATTTTAATATAGACCCAAGGGTAAGTGGCGAAGAAAAGGAACGAGTCCGTTTCGTTTGGCAAGGAATCGGACAAATGTTAAGGGAAGAGGTAGATGAGGACTACTGGGTAAAGAAAGTTTTCGAGCAAATTGACCAGGACGGGCAAGAATACATGTCTGCATACCCAGACAGTATTTTCATCGGCATTATTACTGATGTTCGCTATAAGAATGAAGCCCGTCTTATAGAAGAAGACGGAAATTCCTTACTTCTTCGCATCAACCGCCCATCTTTAACATTTGATGACCAACACGCTAGCGAAATCGACTTAGATGATTACACATTTACATACGAAATTGAAAATACTGGGGATTTAATTCAGTATAAAGGACAGGTGATAGAATGGCTTTACAAAAACTTACCATTACTGAGCCTCTCGTAGACGATAATTTCAAAGAACTAGAAGCGGCTGCCGAGCATATTAAACTCACAGAGAATGATAACGACAGTTATGAAATACATGTTGACGTTCATTCTAGGGAAATGGTCCCGACAGCATTATTTTTTGCACTAAAGAAGCGGTTTAATACACAGTATACTGCAACAGTTGGTGACTTTCCTTCAAATTACTTTGTGTTTAGCTTCTTGAAATCTAGTCACTTTCTAGATGTGCAAATGAAGGATTTAACTGATGTCTAACCGTGATTACGCGCACAAAACTGTAGCAGTGGAGCTTATGGACCGTCCAGAAGGGCATGAAGGAATTTGGACTCCTAGTATGCCTGTTCATGCGGATGGAAGCCAACATCACAACGTAGGTATGGACTTCTTTTCTGCAACCCGAGTAGTTGCTACAGAAAGAGGTATTGTTCCCAACCTGCCTGTAGGAATATTTCGACTCAACATTGACCGTAGAGTAGACATAGAACAGCTAGAAATGCTGCAACAAAGGCTGAAAAGCACTATGGAGGAAGAGTTGCCTTATACTATGGTCGCCTTACCTGAGGGTGCTAAGCTCGACTATATGACAGGCTCTGATAATGCGCTCCACTATTATGAAGCGGTTATTCCCACTGGAGTTCGTATTGCTTTGCCGCCCCGAATGCATATGCGTATGGCATCTAGAAGCGGTTTAGGATTTAAGAAGAATATTTTGGCCTTTCCAGGTACTATTGACAATTCCTACCGTGGTCAGATTATGATTAAGCTCTCACAGCTTACCCCTAATCCCGAGCCTTTTGTTATCGAGGCCGGGGATAAGGTGGCACAGGGGATTGTATTCCGCAGCGAGGAATACATCATCGAAGAAGGTACCGTAGATTTAAACACCCCACGCGGGGAGAATGGCTTTGGTTCTACCAGCTAACTGGACTAACACTTGTTTTTATGCTATGATTGAAATAAGGTGAATGAAAATGGCAACCTATGATTATAAGTGTCGAGAAGATGGCTATATTTGGGAAGAGCATCACAGTATTTATGAAGACGCTAAATCTCTCGGCCTCACCTGTCCCTCATGTGGAAGTGATAATATATTTAGGTACCTTGGAAACTACAAGACGATGCCTATTAAGTTTATTGGCCCTGGTTGGACCATAAATGACCGGGCCTTAGATGCAATTGGAATGCCCGAGGCTACTCGAAATAGTCCCGAAGCAAGACAAAAGCTATTTAGGGAGTGATACCTATGACAAACAGCGGAACGACAAGTACTGGGGGTTATACTTGCAGTTTATGTGGAACATATGTCCCATACGGAGCAGCCCATATATGCACAGAACACAATCACAACGATACAGGGTGGATTTGCCCTAAGTGCGGCAAAGTAAATGCCCCTTGGAAGCCCTCTTGTGACTGTGTAGAGGCTGTAAACCCTTGGCAGCCTGTTTACCCGCAGCCATATCCCTACTGGCATTATTATTATCATTACTACCCCTACCGTCTTGGAGACACGTGGCCATATTATTATCATTACCCCTACCGCCTTGGAGACCCGTGGCCGTATTCTATGGATGTAACATGGACAACTTCTAATAATTCCTGGAACATAACCCAATGAATCGTACCGAATACTATGCCCAAATAGTTCACGAGGCTATCCGAGTGTACAACGCAATGCACGGAGACCATTCCATTCCTACATGGGCCCATGCCAGTCCACACATGAAGAAACTTACTATGGCTGGTGTAAAAGGTGCTTTAGATGGGCAATCTGCCAAGGATTCCCACAAAGAGTGGATGAAGAACAAGCTTAAAGATGGTTGGACGCATGGACCTGACAAGGATGATGCTAAGAAAACCCATCCAGCCCTTGTTCCTTATGAGGACTTGAGTAAACACGAAAGAATCAAAGACGAATTAGTTGTGAATATAGTTGAGGCGCTGAAAAAGTCATTGGATATATAGAATCGAGGCAAATATGAGCTTGTTAGACGACATTCTTCAAAACTTGGATTTCGTCGATTTGGTAAATCGAAAAACAACAGTTAAGAGGACCAAGGGGGAGGAGTATAAAGGGCTTTCCCCCTTTAATAAGGAAAAAACTCCGAGCTTTTACATAAATAATCACTCTAAGACTTGGTATGATTTTTCTTCGGGCCAAGGGGGAGGGGTTATAGACTATGTGATGAAAACCGAGAATCTAGGAAAAAGTGAGGCAATTCATTTTCTTGCCGATTTCGCAGGTGTAGAAATAGAAGAGGAAGACGAGTTAGCTAAGTTGAGGCATGTATTGATTACGGCAAATAAGTATTTCCGTATGTATGCCAGCGAAGCCGTTCCTTACTTAGAGTCTCGCGGATTTTCCCCCGAAATTGTGGCCAAATATAAGCTGGGATTTGCCCCTAACAATGATAATCTAATTGCCCACCTACAAACCGCAGGCCACAGCGACGAAGATATATTAACCTCTGGTGTGGGTTTTGAACTAGAAAACGGCACTTTGGTTTCCAGATATAAGAATAGGGTTATTTTTCCTATAAAAGACGCATATGGACTGTTGGTATCCTTCACAGGACGTGATGTGACGGGCAGCGCAAAAGCAAAGTATCTACATGGTCCCGTTTCTCCGCTCTTTAAGAAGAAAGATGTAGTGTGGAATCTGAGTGATATTCGGAATCTTATCACGGAGACTGAAAAGGTCATTCTTTGTGAAGGCCAGATGGATGCGCTAGCTATTTCCGAAGCTGGGCTGCCCGCTGTTGCGTTGCTTGGGGCTACCCCTTCTGAGGCTCAACTTCAACTACTCTCTAAACTTACACAAAATCTTTATCTTATCTTCGATTCTGATAATGCTGGGCAAAGAGGAATGGTGAAAGCATTCAAGATGATATCTAATTTGGATGCTGATGCCTTGTTATACTCTCTGATACTTCCGGGGGGAAAAGACCCCGACGAATTTATTCGTGAGAATGGAACCGAAGCTTTCCAGAAACTCGTGGAACATTCTAAGCCGGATACATCTATCATCGTTCAAACATTGATTCGACAGAATGCAGGAAAGAATAGAACCAAGGCAGCAGTCACCAGAAGGGTAATTCAAGAATTGTTGCCATACATTCAGCAACAATTTACCTATAGAAGTTTGGACTTAATTGAGAGGCTCTCTCAGGAGCTTGGATTAAGTCGTAAAGAGCTTCAAGATTGGATTGAAAAGGGCGGCAACTTCACACATAGTAGTGGAGTATATGAGAAGATTAAGGATATTTCCTTTCCAGCCCCGATTTATGAGAGGCGCATTCTATATGGCCTGTTAGATGAACCCTCCAGGATTAGGAAATTCAAGGAAAGCGGCTTATCTGATATGGATTTTGAGTCATTCTTAGTCAGCAAGGTGGCCTCTAATATCTCTGCCTCCCTAGACTCTGCACAAGTATTTGAGGTTTTGCAGGAAAAGCTAGAAGAAGATGAGTATTATAAAGTCCTCGCCTTCTATTCTCAGGGATTGCAGGACACAGATTTTGAATCAGCACTTAATGTGATGAAAATTAAGGTATTTGACAGAGTTAATACTCCTATGACAGATTTTCTTGGGCGTCCCTTGGCCTCGACGGAAAAAGAACTTCGCGGAGTAGTTAGAGACATAATGGACAGGGAGCCCTTTTAATGAATACTAGTGAATTCATGTTCTCCGCAAGCAGCTTGAAAGAGTATATGCAATGCGGGTTAAAATTCAAATATAAGAGAATTGACAGATTGGAACCTACGGCAGTTGCCAGCCACCATAGATGGTTTGGAACGCTTGTCCACAATATGATTTATACAGGTATCGCCCACTATGATGGTAATAAAGACTTAGAACTACGTGAAAAACCGAATGAAAAGGGAGCATTAAAACTCCTTAATGATATTTGGGATTATGATTACGAGAATGAATTCGAAACTGCCCATCTAAAGTCGGACGACATATCTAAAATCGTCACAGACATCGGTGTAAAACCAAGCGGCCGGTTCATGGTTGGAAAAATAAAGTCCCTGGGCAATGATAACCCCAGTATCACACAAAAGGAATTAGAAAAAGGCTGGAAAATTGAAGCTCGTAAGATGGTAAAAAACGGAATTAGTGTCGCGGGCAATATTTACGAAATAGTAGAGTTAGAAAAAAAGCTTATCTGGAATTTCTTAGACCACAGGTTTATCGGCTATGCTGATGTTGTTGGTAAAAACTCAGAGGGTAAATACGAATTCTATGATTTCAAGACTGCATGGAATAAACCGGGCAAGTACTTAGCAAACGACTTTCAGTTTTTCGCATACTCTTACGCCTTGAGACAGTTGTATGGCTTGGAGTACTACCCTACAGGACATTATGTACATCTACGTAGCGGTGAGGTCATTCCTAACGTCATTACAGAGGAAATAACGCAGAATATGGTGTCTAAAGCTAAAAGCGCTTTCTCTAATATGGAAGCAGATGTGTTTTTTGACGCCTATGGAAGCCCCCTTTGTAGATACTGTGACTTCCGACATATATGTTATGGAGAAGATGAGGATATATGGCAATAACTATAGCATTACCAGACGCAGAGAAGAAGGTTACAATACCATATTATAATACTATGGAGGAATTGCTTGAGTCCCCAGACGTACATTTGCGCCAATTATTCTATAGTTACCTATTTTTTAAGTGGCTTACCGCCTATGCAGAATTATTTAGTCAGAAAGTATTTCCCGATGAGGAAATACATGCACATCTGGATGCTGCTTCTATGTCATATCATAACCATCTAGATGTAGAAACTTTAGAAAATGATGAAATTTCCACAAAGATATTGGAGATTACCGAGTCTAAGGAGTTTGAAGAAAGATATAAGCCCTTTATAGATAATTTTACTACCGAGGTTTTTGGGCTCTTTGCCCGAGGAGCACTATCCTTGGATGCGGGAGTTGCTGTGATTGATGAAACTCCCCAATTCGGGAGCTTAAGGACGGGGCAAGCATGATAGTATTGAAACAAGGGCCATTAAACATAGAAATCACTACGGATAATCCTGTCTACAGCACCTTAAAGAGATTTGTGGGGGAGAGCTTCACTGTTGTAATAGACTCTAATAAGGCCACTATACAGAGCAAACACAGAGCAATTAACAGGGAGCCTTCTGCTGAGGAGCTTATTACCTCTCTTCAAAATCGAGCCGGTAGAGGTGATATAGTTCCACAGATAACTACTACTGTTGTTGAAGACATGGCCCCGTTTGAGATTGTGGTGGACCCTACAAAGATTTTTGAAGATTTAGATAAGTTATACTTGGAAGATAGTTTAGTCAAGGCACTTCTCCGTTCCCACATCGAGACTGTTTTGGGTACCACGGCCTCTTCCTCGATAAAGGCTTCCCATTACAAAGCAACAGGGAAGCTCTCCAAGGGGCCTTACTATACAATCTACCGACACATTCCTGATAGAGGACTGTTTTACCTCACAGTAAGAAGTGATTTACATGACGCTGCCCGAGAGTAACACCTTTACAATAACCGGAGTCAATGGATATGCATGTGTCCAGAGAAATGAAGAAGAGGATAATATAGGAATTGCCATGCATGACGTAGAAAGCATCGGAGCCCATAAAGGAGATGCTCTCTGTTTTGAAGATGAAATAGAAGGTAGCCCTATACTTCCAATGACAATAGAAGGCAAACCTTTTCTTTTTATCCCCATCTCAGGAATTAGGGGAATTATTACGGTCTCATAACCCTCGTATAAATCTTTAATAATTCTCATTAATGCATAAGTTATAATGTGTATATGAATGAAACTCTTATTACACAAACCCGAGTGACTATCAAAGTCACAGAGACTAAATTTACCATTTCTTACCAGCTTCCCTACGAAAAGGACTCCTTTGTAATCTATGGTTATCATGGAGATATGGTATACATCGAAGGCATTCCATTCTATATCCTAGATGCTTGGCTTGGGCCGCTGGATTATGTAAAGCGTCCTAAGATACGACCACCACAAGAGTTTACAGAAGTTCTCATCTACAACTCATTCTCAAGTGATAGTCTGTATGACGTAGAGTTCAAAGTACGGCCCGGATATAACTTCTTTGAGATGGATTTTAGAGGGTTCAATGCCTATGTATTCGGGAGGTACAACGAAAGAACGTTCATTTGGGCATAAGTAAGGGGATTTATGAGCTACACAATAGAAGAAGTACGGGACTACATACGTCAGTCCTCAGAATCATCCAAGATTTACATTGGCTGCGACTCGCGTAATCTCAGCCGCCGCCGCAAGCCAACTACCTTGTACGTAACTGTTATCGCAGTCCACCTGGAGGGCAACAAAGGAGCTAAGGTTTTCCCGTTTTTTGATAGGGTTCCTAGGATTGCTTCTATGAGGCAGCGCCTCGCACAAGAAGTATATTACTCCCTAGGGAAGTATAATGAAATAGCTGACGTTATTGGTAATAGAGACTTCTATATAGACTTAGACTACCACCCGTCTGACCAGCACAAGTCCAATCAGGTTGTCAAAGAAGCCGTTGGTGTAGTGCGTGGTATGGGACTACAATACAGACTAAAGCCCGAATCCTACGCAGCCACATGTGCGGCTGATTGGCTAGGTAGGCATACAGGCTTTCAAAAGTAAAACCCCATCTTAACTGCTGGGGTTTTTCTTATGTGTTTGGTTGTAATAAGTTTGGTCGGCCTCCAAGATTTTTAATAGATTATTAATCTTGTCCTCCTGAGCTTGTTCCTCAGGTGTAGGTACCCAAGCTTGTATCTCGCCCTTATGTGCATTAACTATTTGTTTAACCTGAGTGATAGTTATTTGCTTAATCAATTCCTCTAGTTTCTGTTGGTTGATGGCTGGAGCGACTTTGTTAGCTTCATTCAAGCTATTCAATCCCCCGATTAATCCCCTCAGTATTGGCAGCAGAAGGGGCCACAATTTTAATAACAACGAAAGTATATTCATCAATTGTCCCATATATCTCCTAAAATAATAGGGCCATCTGACGGTACAGACGACCCTACTTTCTCCTTATTTTATTGGTTAGCTAGCAGGAGGAGCAGGAACGTCTCCCTTAATAGACTTCGCAGCATCAGCAGCAGCCTGTGCAGCAGCCGCAGCCTTCTGAGCAGCTTCGGCAGCCTTCGCAGCCTGTTCCTGGGCGTTAGTAACAACAGCAGCTTTTTGTGTATCTGCCTGTGTAGCAGCACGAAGTGCTCCTGACGCAGCTTCCTGACGGGCAGCCTTAGCCAAACCGTTAGAACCTAGGAAGGCAATAAGAGTAAGGAAAGCGGCTTGTAGGGCAGCGTGCCAACCACCGGAACCAGCAAGGAATCCAAGGCTAAACCAGCCACCGATACCACCTAGAAGGACGGCCATGCCAGCAGAAAGCCACTGGGTTGCCCTACCGCTGGTCTTGAACCAATCCTTACCAATCGCGGTAAAGAACTTAGTTACCCAAGGCACAATAAGGGCAACCGCAGCAAACAGAGTAGTTTGATTCTGATACCACGTGTGGTAATCAGTAACGACTACGGGAACTGTGCTGGTAGCCTGAGCCACTACCAGGCCGATTAGGGCAAAGAGGGTGACTAGACCAGCAATACGATACCAATTCTTTCGCATATTAATCTCCATTTCCTTAAATTAAGGCTTAATGACGTGTGTAGCCAGTGACGTTGTAGGAGTCAGCGTTAGAGTAAGAGACACCATTTTCAGTTAGAACGGAAGCACCAGTAGCGGATAGCTCAACAAGTGTTGTACCATTCCAGTAGTAGCGGTATCCGCCTTCGACAGCAAGGGCAGCACCAGAGCGGTTGATGGGTGCCATCTTTTCGGACGGGAATTCTCCACGGTAGCGGAGTAGCCAACCAGAAATACCAGTAACCCTCGGGTCAAGGTGGGCACGGAAACCGTCAACCATGTAGATGTAATCGAACATTGGCCATGCATTACGGAAGTAAATCGGGTCAAAGTAAGCTGTGTGAGTAGCAGAGACACCGTTTACATCAGTGAAGGTGCCGGTAAAGCTATTCAACTCGTTGACATTAGAGTACTGCATTCCTTTCGGGAAGATATTGTCCCCAAAGCGGTGGAATCCAGCGTAGTGCCACTTATCAATATATTCATCTTCGGTCCAAACAACACGAGTCGGAGCAGCCTGGGTACCGCTAACAATACCAGTATTTACCAAGTCAGTTGTGTAAGCTGTAGCGTCAATCCCACTCGCATCTACCTGTACAAGATGGCGCTGCTCATCGGTGGAACGCTCACTGTAGTAGTAAAGCAAGTGAACTGGCTTCACGACCGGAACAACAATAGTTTCCTTGGAAACACCAAGACCAATACCATAAGCACCTGGGTCGTAACCAAGTAGGTTATCGTGGCCAGTAGATAGATATGCCCAATCTAGTTGGAAGTCAGGGAACGGCTGGTCAAGACGTGCCGTGGTGATAGCAGAAGCAGCTAGAGTTACTGTAGGCTCAGCATTTACTACATCAATCGTGATGGTAGCACCGGTAGCAGCGGTTACTGTATCCGAGTAAACTTGAGCGGCCGTTACACCAGCAGCAATAGAGTGAGAAGCCTGAGTCGTACCATTGACCTTAACATCAACAGTGCTAGTAACAGTTGTGGTAGCAGAAGGTGTAACAGTATAATCCACCGTCATTGTTCCACCTAGCCCAGTAATCTGGTAGGTGTATACGGTTGTAGTAGCACTAGCGGCTCCTACAACAGGACCGGCCACCGTATCTACGATACCGTCACCAACGATACCGCCTACACGCTGTAGGAAGAGCTGACCCTGACGGTAGTACTTCTGTAGGGTGTAAGCGCCAGTCTGGACATAGGCACTTGTTAGATAGTCAAAATGAATCATAATTTTATATCCTCCAACGTAAATTGTTGGTCAAATACCAACGCACAGACCGTATTTTCCCACCAAGACTTCTTAACATCAAGATGTATGGGTGCGTAGCAATAATCAATCATAGCACATCGAAATGAACAATTCTATTTTTTGCACATGTCTGTTTTCGGGGCAATGTACAGTTTATCGCCCACAATGGACATTCTTTCTATTTCTACTTCGCAACTACTATTGTCATGGTTAACCAGGAAGACTCGGCTGAATGGAAGAGCTTTACCTTCATATTTGCGAATTCCTTGTAGAACATTCTGAGAAAAAGCTTCCATTGCCGAATTTGAAGCGTCCGCCTTGTCTATGGAAGTTACTTCAATGAGAATTGCTGGGCACTTGTTGTCGTCGATATAGAGTCTATTAAAACGACTTGTAGTTGAGCCTACAACTCTTTGTGTATGTAGATAAAATTGTTCATTCTCGGCAAACTTTTTACTGGCCGCCAACCTTTGTGCAGCAGCTTTATAGAAGTCAGCATAATAAATCATGGAACCCCCGCCATAAAAAGAGTCTTCATCGAAATGAATCGAAATGAACAAATCCTCGGGGCTGGCTATGCTTGTCCTATCATGGAATGGGGTATCAATGTCTGTGGTGCGAGTTTCAACGGTAGTATACCCACGCTGAGTTAAAAATCGACCCAGGTAAGTTGCATATTTTAGAGTATAATTCTTCTCCATTTTTGTACCGTCTTTTGAAACGGCCCCGAAATCCGAACCACCGTGTCCGGCGTCAATAATTATTTTCATTAGATGTCTCCATTCTATTTATGCACCAACGAAGTGTAACCATACATACCCCGCTTGAGCCACAGAATTATTCCAGAAATATAAATAAGCATCTTGAGTATTAACTTGCTGGCCACTTAAGCTTACTTTTGCGGCATCAATCGCATGTTGCCAACCAGTAGAAATTGGCACTCCAGCATGTCCGATAAATTTAGCATAATGGTCAAAATATCGCGTATACAGGACATGTATCCATCCATTTGGAGGGTATGCCGCCCATTGATATCTAAGGAGTAAATGATTAGTGTATCCGTAATTACTATTTCCATAAGGAGTAATTTCGGTCCACCATCTTTCTTCTACAATTTGGGTACGGATACTATAAGTGTCAGTCAAAACGTTATAGGAGCCTGAGCTTGTAGTAAAAGAGCTACCAGTAAAGACACCGACATCATAGTTTGGACTACGGTGGGTAGTGGTAAACCCAGTAGTAATACCCCCTGCTGGTTGATTATTTACATACTTATATACCCATTCTTGATTAGCTATAAATGAAGCATATGTTGAATTATATGCCCCACTACTTTGATTAGGACTGTTTACTTTAGCCTGCCCACTACTGTCCCTGATAATAATACGAGAAGCTGTAGGTGCTGATGTAGCTCCGTGTACATTAGTTTGAGCATTATGGGTAGCTACAGCATTATTAGAAAAATCTTCTGAATAAGACTTGTTTACAAGCGTGTATTGACTATCTCCAGAGACAACACTGACACTATAACTTAACTTACCCAAACCACTATCTCCGGCCTTATTAACAGGGGTGTAGCCTAACCCAGGGGTACCTGTAATTGCTGTATTTACCCAATTGGTACCATCGAAGGCAATGATTTGATTTACTGATGGCCCCGCAATAACTGTATCAAATAGCCCAGCAAGTGTCAAAGGAACAGCATCAAAATTAGTTGTTGTGCTGTTATAGGCAATCGTATCATGATTCGTCCATGTTGTTGGAACATCATTCAAACTCTTTAGACCAATCGTGTCAACAATTTTAAATCCGAAATCTGGATTAAATGAAGTAAGACTGCTCAGACCATTAGCAACTTCGGGTGTAGTAACAAAAGAGTAATATGTCGAAATGGTACGATTAACAGGATAATAGTCCGCGTTTAGAACATCTCGATTATACCAGGAATCATCATTCTGTTCTACAATAGCACGAATGCTTGAGGTACTGGCAGTACTATTTAATAGCCCGACGCTATAAAATAGTACAAATACATCTGGCTCGTATCTGGTAGTCTGAGCAGCATCAAGTGCCTTTAAGTTAGGTATGCCATTATATTTAATAGCAAGAATTATTCCATCACTATACTGTTGAGTTGCATCCTGGAATAGTAAATCCCCGCTTGTGCTAATGTAGTTTGACGAAGGAATTTCAATGATTGTGTGGTTTTGTCCATCGAATAAGTATTCGACTAATAGTACGGAAGTATCATCCCCATCGTACAAAGTTCCGTATTTTGAATAATAATTAGTGGCCCCCGAAACGTGTTCTTCTTGTAATTGCTCCGCAGAAATTACATTGAAGGGAACGGTCGCGGCTGTAAAACTCTCCGAGGGGTCAATAAGCTGGTTTAGTTGAGTGCTCGTCAAATTCAACTCAATAATTCCACGGGAATAATCAACAACCTTATAGGTTCCGCTAGCTACCGACGAGCCGCTGCTAGTGTCCTGTGGAACATACACATACAGACTCCGGGACGGGCGATAAAGAATGATATGGCCACCAAAATCAATACTAAAATTGGTATGTGGGAAAGCTAAACGTGAATTATAGGTAGCAGGATTAGTCAAATCTGTACTAGTTGCCGAGCCCCATGTGTAAGATTCTGTCAATCCAGTTGAATCATACCTCTCGTTTAATACAGGGCGTGGATATTCAGCGCCCATTGTAATCTTTGAAATTGTTAATGATTGGGTATTAAATGCGCCCGATAGACTTTGAGGAGATGGATAGGCTAGAGTATAGTTTGTTCCCTGCGGGGAGCCGTTGAATCGTATATCATGATATCCATAGGTATATGTATTTCCAGAACCAGCTACAGGTCTATAGGGTAGTTTTCTTGCGGTTACAGATGTATTTTCAAATAGAAAGCTAGTAGTTCCTATGTTATCAATATTTTCAGGCAAAAGAGTCCACTCATGCACCTGTGGTTCAGATGTTGCAGCATTATATACATCAAATTTGTAATATTCGTTATTATAGCGCCCAAAAAGACTACCAACCTCTGCAACGGTAGGTGAGAAGAAATTAGCTTCATTACCCCCGGAACCTTTTAATGTATAGCCGAATGCTACATCGTTAGCAAAATATCCACCATTGTTAGACAATGCTTGTACAGAGAAGCTGAAATTTGCGCCAATGAAAGTACGAAAGTAGGAAAATAAATCCTCAAAATTATTACCTCCAATTGGCACACCTTCATAGGTATTAAGTGTAGTTAACATAGGATTCTCCTTTAGTACCACCGGCTCCTGGCTCTTTAATTACTACTCGATTTACTTTAATTCCGGCCGCAACTATATCATTGATAAGATACCTGAAACTTGGAACATGAAATGCTGTAACAAAACTAGTGGAATATATGCTTTGTAGCTTATTAAAGATTAATTGGCTTCCGTCGGCAGCTTGAACATATATTTGTACCGCATTATTATAGTCATTATAAATAATGGGTGTGGGGCTAACTCCGCCGTCTGGCGTTACATAATGATATATATTAGCACTAGCCAAAGAAATTGGTATAAAAATTGTTGATTTTTGTAGATTTTTAGGTGTTATGATAACCGTTATGCCATATAACATAGTACCTTTAGCAGAACGAATAGGAGCATCAAAAGACGTGCTATTACCATCAAAAAAGTCTTTGTAGCTTTCAATAATATCTACGTCTGCCTCTATATTATTAGCCTGCAAAATGAACTTAATACTATTTTTGATACCAGAAATAGTAGAATTTTGGGAAATGGAAAACAGAATTCTTTGTCGGAAGCTGTCGTCTGTTTCACCGCTGTTTCTAAGCACGTCGAACATATATCCTAATCTATCCAGGTATTCACCATATGCTTGAGGATAGATATTTGGAGCATCGCCCGAATATATAAGTGTAGTATTATCAATAGTTTTATTTTGAATATAGAGATTTGGTAGGATGCTTTTTACTGTGGTATCTGCCAAAGTTATACCAGAGGAAATACCCCTAGTAAAGTTATAGAGTACGTCTTTTACGGCAGAAAAAATGGACATCATATATCCTTATAATTTAAGAAGTATGGAGGGTATTTGGAATATAAAGTATCTACATTGGTATCAATAGCTTCCAGAAGTTTTGTATAGTTAGTGATGAGCCTCATGCGAATAGAAGGAAGGAACCTATTATCAAGAACACCTGTGGAGTATCTACGTTGACCCGGATATTTGTCGATGGCCGCCGGACTAGACGGATGGGTAGTAGAACGAGTGAGGTTGCTTATGTGAAGAAATGCGTAATCTATTGGTAATTTATCATTAGGGTTGAAGACCGTTGTAAATTTCAAATAAATACCTACATGTTCACCTGGATTTAGGGCAGGTAGTTTAAGTTTTTGAGTACTTGAGAGAAAGGTTTGTCGTCTCAAATCAAACCCAATAGAAGAGCCATCTGCATTAAACTCGACTAATTCTCGGGAGGGGCCAAGAAGTGTTCCAATTTTCACTTGTCCGAACATGGTACTTCTATTTTTCCCATTCAAATTATAATCGTTATATTCCTTCGAAGTCAACGTTAGTCCATGAGCAATGAGGCCATCAAGTGTGCTAGTATTTTCTTGGAAGATAGTTTGTGGAGTGGCACTATTCTGTACCGTGAAGCTCTCACCCCCATTAATCCAAAAATATATATTATCACTTGTATTGACGTTAATTTCACTGCTATTCTGAATATACAGAGAACTATAAAAGTCTCCTGAGAACATAGCATCCGTAGAGGGTATATAGTCGGGGGAAACTTTTCTTAGATTTGTTACAACCAAATCCCCCTGGGTAATCGTATGTGTGTCGGCTAACTCATAAAAAGACTGTAGTGGTGCGCCTTGGTCTTTAGAGATTGGCCCTCCATAAGCAGTTTGTGGCAAGTTAATGCACAAGGGGTAATCATTTTGGCTTATTATTTTAGACGTAAAGAAGTTTTCACTAGATATTATTTTAATAGTAGTTAGATTTACGGTGGGGTTAATATTAATAGGTGAAAATGCTTCTGCTGTAGCAATCTTGTTTACTGATAGCTGAGGAGCCCCGATTAATGCAGTTGGGAAATAAACTTCTCCACCAGTAATAATTGTTGGATAAACACTAGCAACTCCTGGAGTAATAGAAATAGGAGACCAAAGTTCAGAAGTTGGAATGGAAGTGGTAATTACAGCTTTACCAGTGATAAGGGGGTTGTATACAGATTCACCAGAAGGAATTTTTGTTGTAGTTAGGGTTTGCAGATACCCTATGGTAGGACTGTATACTCGGTAACTTTCAATAAATTGCCCAAGGTTTGTAACAACAAGCTGCTCATTAGGATGAAGATTTGCGGGGTAATATACATGTTCTGATGACGAAATTTCAGCAGTAGTTACAGAGGCGGTTCCAGGTGTTACAGAGGAATTGAAAAATGACTCGTTGCTAGGTATGAGATAAGTAACAACTTCTCCTTGGGCTATGTAAGCACTAAAGAAGTTCTCTTCTGATAGAATACTAGTAGTGGTGGTTACATTAGCAACACCAGAAGCCTCCGCCATCGGGAAAAAAGACTCCGCTGACGCAATCTCAGTTGTATATATCCCCTGAAATCCTGGGCCATTAACATAGGTTGCATAGAATGTTTCGGCCGAAGAAATTACAGAAGGGGTAACATTTATAGCCATGATTACCCCTATAGACTAAAGTTTGAAAACGTTACCAGAGCCAGCGTCCCACACGATAGTAATGTCGCCACCGTTTGTAGCAACAGGGAGATTAGTAGCAGTATCAATATAAGCAATAAGAGCATTATCCGCATCTGTAGCAGTCAAGTTATCACGGTAAACGACAAGCGCACTAGCGGTGGAACCAGCAGTTACAGCAGGAAAGGTAGTTGACCCAGAGACAGCAGTTCCATCGTTTAGGGCAGCCGTCCGTCCCGTCATTGCCACATCAGCAATACGAGCCCCGGCAGGAACATCAGCCATCGAGGTATGATTTACGAGGTCCACAGTGTAAAGGCTTGTGTCAATCAAGACTGCATGGATAGTGTCAGATACCCAATCAATCTTTCCTACAAAAGCTCCAACTGTAACAGAGGTTAGGAAGGCTTGTCTTCCGTGGTCATAAAGTGCATTAGCCATAATTTATGTCTCCTTAAACATATGTAATTCCAACTAGAACGGTACTTGTTGTACCTATGGTTATACTGTTGGCTCGGAAAATTTCAACAGGGCTCGCCGTATAGTCAGAGATTTGATTATACGGAATTGTTGTGGGGTTAATAGGGTAGGTAGTGGTTGTATCTTGTATCAAAGGCTCGCTGTATATGTAGGATAGAAAATAATAGAAATCAGGCGTACTGGTAGATAGGTGTGTTGAATTAGCTACCGCATTAGGGTCATTGCCTGTCAACGTGCTGAAAAAAGCAGCCGCCGTAGGAAGCCCGTTTACTACCAGCGCTTGATACAGATTGTACAAAACCACTGCATCATTATTATACATGACAGGAGTACTAAGAAGCAAAACTTCATAGCTGTTCGCATTCACAGCCGAATAGAGGATGCCTACTCCTGATGTGTCTGAGGTCGGCAATGTGGAAAGTTTATATGTAGCCCCGCCTGTAGTACTGGCATTGGAGCTAGTGGGTAGCACAATAATTTTACCATTATCTGAACTGGTAAAGTTATTTGTGTCTGAAATTGTTACAACTTTTGTACCAGCCGCGCGTTCTAAAACGGCCTCATCGTAATCAGCTTTATATAAAGAGTATGTAGTATTAGTCAATTCCTTGGAAAGAATCAAATTATACACGTTTAGAATACCGTTAATTGCTGTTATTTGTTGGAGCACATCCGAATATCTAATAGAATCCCCTGGTATCTTTGTTTTTAAGTAAGCTTCAATGGCGGATTGAATTGACTGAGTAGCGGCTGTTTGAGAAGCTGTGGAATCTAGAGTGACATTCATGGTAGTATTTATCTTAAGTAGCGTCGGAGACTCCACAATTACGTTAGTGCCAGCAGCCTTCCAATCATCCTTTAGATATTTTTTAATTGCGGTTTGTAAATCTTTACTCAGTGTACCATTATCATCCGAAGCCAGAATGATTGCGGAGCCGCGTGGGGATAAATTAGGTGGCAGAGTTTTGGCAAATGTGACACCTGCAACCTCTAGAGTGCCTGCCTCCAAAGCTGTATTTGTTGCTTTGGCAAGGCTCGCCAAATAGGTACGAAGCGCTTGACGATACTCTGCGTCTGTGTCCGTATCAGAAGCCCCACTAATAATAGCAGAGTTAATAAGGCGATAATCAGCAGTCAGCACACTATCCGGGTCAAATATAAGCGCATTATTAATCTGGTCAGCACGTTGTTGAACCACCAAACCATTAGCAATGAATCCACCTGTTCCCGTAGCGCCTGCAATCCATGTGCCTAGCGTGCTAATTACAGTACTAGTCTGATTAGTAAATGTACCGTCATAATTATTTTTATATGTATCTCCTAGATAGGTGAATGAATCCAATGTTAAAGTAAGTAAATTACCACCAGAGGTTATAGTTAGGGTAGGAACTATATGAGATGTATTGTCAATAGGTTGCTTTAGGGTAATTGAAGATGTAGTAGCCTGAATATACTCGAACACGAGCCCAGCTTGCAATGTTGTTCCGGGGTAACTCAAGTTTCCCGACGGATACTCAGTGTACATTCCCACAATAGCATTTTCAGAAAGGTCATGACCAATTTCTATATAACCACTATTAGAGAAATTATATGCGTTGACGACAGAGAAGCTGCTTGTGGAAGGCGTATACTTAGTAATATCTGTATAACGGCTATAAAAAGGAGCACCAGAAATAGGCTGAGAAGTTGAAAAGAAAATACTACCAGGATTGCTTGTATTCAGGACGCCTGATAGCCCTAGTGCTGGGTTTGGATAAGAAGAAATTCCCCCCTCAAATACCTCTACCTGGGTACCTGTAAGAACCGAAGCGACTGGTAATAGTAGGAACTGTACATTTCGGCCATCTAGGTTAATTGTTTGTAAAGTTGTATTATAACTGCTAGTGTTTTTTGGTTGAATCAGTGCGTAAACGATTCCTGATTCGCCTTGAGTATTATAACCAATAAATTTGGTAGCATTTTGTAGCCCGGAAATAAAAACACCACTTGTATAATCATAGGTAGCATATGTAAGTTGGGCTTGTGTAGCCTCGGGGTTTGATATTGGGGAATCACTGTATACTACCACATATCCTACATTTCTTGTGGCTGGAGAGCGGGGTAGCTGGAAAGTTCCATAGATGAGCTTGTCTAGATATGCGCCTGTAGCTGTAGAAATATAAGCCTGCTGCACTACAGAATCAATTTCCGTATAAATATCCTCTAACGAGGCTGAAATAGAGTAGAAAATATCATTGATAACAGAGCCAACAGTAAAGTCAGTGATTTTATTCTGTATGCTGGAGTAAAATGATATGATATTTGTCTTGATTTCGCTAAGGGTTTTCATTAAGAGACTCCAACGGTCAAGTTGATGCTGAGGGTGCTTTGATTCACTCCTATAGGAAGTACCACTGTTGTAACGTCAATAATAGTGGGGTCTACCAGCTTTGTAATAACCTGAACAACCTTCTGGGTGCGATTATCCTTATATAATTCGTCTGTAATGTCTTGCCTTAGATTGGTAAGGACTGTGGTAGAGGAAGTGTAGCTTTTACCAAGGTAATTCAACCACGGGACTCCAAATGTAGAATCAACCGGATGGGTTCCTCGGGATGTCATTAATCTGTGTGTTATAGCTTGAGCATAATTATACACACTACCAACCAATTTTAAGTCGCCTTGGGTGTTATTCACAAACAAATCACCCTCTGCGAACATATACAAATCCACCCCGAATAAAGACGTTAACCGGGCATTTTCTGTAGCACTTCGTTGCTGTGCAGCCGGGTCGTCTATCACAGGTTGATTCTGTAGGGAGATATTTATATCCTTAACAAATATCTGCCCATGTGTGTCATTATATGCCATCGTCGTATTCTACCACAGGTACCGAGTTAGTTCAATTTATACTAACAAAGGACTGGGTGTTTGCTAAAATAGTATGAGAAGAGTCTAGAGAAGCGGCATCACCATTAACAATGACTTTTGTTCCATTAATTTTTACAAAAGACTGAGATGCCTTCATAGTGGCTCCCGAATGAGAGGCTAGCCCCTTCGTGTGGGTAGCGACCACATCGCCCTCTTGGATAACTGCACTACCATTGATATAGACTGTGGTTTGCGTAGAGGTGACTCCAGGGGTGGAAGGAGTGAAACCAGCAGCTTGAACTTTATCTCCCTGTACTGCTATAAGTGCCATTATACGTTATTCAGGTGAATTGCCGTACCTGTGATTGTCACAGTATCCGAGGGATTCCCTATGTTTACCCCACCAGTTTGTCCGTCTACACCTAGATTCAAAGCAATACCGGCAATTAGACGCGTTACATCAATAGAAGTGCTGTTTTGAGTTATAGTAGATACATCAGTTCCAGCTAGTGTAACTGTAGTAGTCTTACTCGGAAGACCGTTAGCTACCGTAGAGACTTCTGTTACTTTATTATTGTTGATGTCAGCTACAACGGCTGTTTCCGTTGAACTTGTGCCTGTAACTGTTTGTGTACGAGAGCTTGAATAGTTGCCGTATATTTGATGTATAGAGGCAACTGTCTGAGTACCATTGTTGTATAGGGAATATTCTTGCGGATTAGTGCCATCGGGGGTGTTTCTAAAATAAAGCCCGGCCCCGTTTCCCGAAGAAGCCAATGTATTCATACCAGACGAAAGGCGACTGCTCAAATCTGCAATAACAGTAGCATCGCTAACCATGAGAAGTTCTTGGTTGGATACTCCGTCCTTTGTAAGGCCCGTTTTGGTACCAAAAGAGGTCTGAGCATCTCCAAATTGGCCCCCATTACGTATATATGTGAAAGTTCCATGCCCCGTTACGGCCCCCTGCTCCACAACTTGCTTATTTACTGTCCAAGAAACAACTCGCGGGGCATTTGGGTCTGCTTCTAGCAAAACACCCTGCCCCAAGTGGTCTCGGAGACGAATTTGGCCCTTATTCCCGTTGTGTACAATAGTAAATTGCTCATCATACTGAGATTTTAGGGTGATTAGAAGCTGCTCTCCGTCTCCGTACTGGTCTTGAATCAAGAGTTTGTTATTTCCCCGCAAAGCAACCTGATACTCTTCCGCAGCGGGCAACTCCCGCTCAAAATTAGCTTTATTTAGGTACTTTTTGTCCATAATAGGCTGGTAAGCGTTATAATGTTTATTTTTTAATACAATATCAGAGTATGTTGGTACCCAAGGGGAGGTATTCTCCACAATGTCATAATGATTAGCAGTAATTCTCTGTGTAATAGGCTCATATTGTAGTTCTGAATATGTATAAGCATGGTCAGTTTCACGGGCTTTAGGGACATTCAGAGGATTTGGATAAATACCTTTGTCTGATTCCAATGTTACTCCGTAGCCTATATCTTCTCCATTGCTGATAATGTAGTCTTTGTTATTTGATGAAGTAATATCAAAAACAGGGTCCCCACGCAGTACAAAATTACCCTGCGTAAGATTGCTACGGTAGAAATGACGCATTCTATAGCCAGTAATGGAGCGAATAAACTTGGTTCTAAAGTCCGCATCAGATACCGTTGAAGCAAATTGCCTATTATGGTCTCTATGGCTACGTAAATGTCCATAGTCGTTTTGCATAGAGCCCCATTGAGGTACTGGGTTTGGTCCGTAATCCTGACTCAATGGAGACGAATTATAAGTTGAATAGAGATAGACCGGAGCCTGTCCGCCTTGTCTACGAGTTTCCTCAATCCAAACTACATCCCCAATTTGAGGCATTTTGAAACTACCTAATACATCTTGAGTAACCAAGACATTCAAAGCAATTCCTCCACCCTCTCTATTCAATTTAAAGCCACCAATATGAAGGTTTCTGCCTGTTTGAGGAGAAATGTCTTCGACAGTACCAACCTGTTGTTTATCATCAATGGTACTAGCGTAGTCAACCCAAGCCACATAAAACTGAAATTTAGAGTTATATACGCTGTAGTCAGGATTATAGTCAATGGCCATTATTTCTTCATTGCTCCTATATAGAAGGCTTTCATTTGAGCTTCGACTTCGGATAGGCTGCTTGTCCCTGAAATACTATATTTGTTTGCAGCCTCAGTAATTAGCGACTCGTCAGTAACACCTACTTGCTTAGCTACCTTCATAGCTAAGGCACGAGAATCTGTAGCCCCACTATTATATGGACTTACACCAGCAGGAGGATGATAGGTAGCTTGTACTGTTTCACCGCCACCAGCATCAATTGGGGTTGTAATTTCATAATTATTGATACCTTCTCGTAACGCTAACTCATACATGTAATTGGATGTATTACGGAAAACTTGGGCATTATACATAAAAGATGCCTTTTTGAAATCCAAATCTTCTTTGTATTGATTTAAGAACATGTTTTGAATTGGAGAATACCTGGATGCTTCAGTAGTTTGAGAAAGTGCAGTAGTTCCAGACACATTGTTGGACGTATTTCCAGGCGGAGTAAACCATAGCTTATTTTGTGTAGGAGAGTCATATCCTATTCTCATAGGCGAATGCAATGATAGAAAGCCAATGGGTAAATTACGTTTTGGCTCCAATAATACTAGCATATCCTGGCCAAAGTTTAATTCTAATGTAGTAGTCGCTTCGGAATCCTGTTGAAAATTATGAGAAACAGATTCGATATAATATTGAATCGCACGGAAATCCTGGAATTTCAGAGAATTAATAATACCTTCATATGATTGAAATATATTAGAAGCTACCTTTTTAGCACTTTCATTATTTAGGACTACACCCTGCAAAAGATTCAAGTACAAGTCACGAATAGTAGCGTCATCAATGTTTAGCTCATCCCAGGCAAAGAATTTACCAGTATCATGAGTATAAAACCAGTAGGTAGAAGGGAAAAATTCGGGGGTCAAGACATTTATTCCTGGTAATGTATTTTGCAAAAATTCAAAAGTTGCAATGAACTGGTCTAGTACGAAAGCGTATGGGTCACTATTATACGCTTCCTGTAAGTCTTTATCCGGGATTGGGTTGTAAGCTTGTGTTTGTGTATAGTAGTCTGTGTGCGTCAAACGCGGGTCGATACCAATATACGAAGGAATTAATTCTGTGTGATTTTTAAGATACTTAAACCAATTCAACATTTTAGGAATATCAATTAAACTTCTCGCCCTATGTTTAGTATTTTGAAGAGAGACTAAAACAGTTTCTCCAACCCTATACGATGTATTATTTCTAATTTTTATAGAAGCGTGTTTAATTGGGCGGCCGTAATATTCTCGATAGATAATAGCCTTTCTTTGAGCACCACCAGTTTCACTGGTATAGATGTCATCAATTTTTAGGCTGCGAAGGCCGTATCTAAACATTTCAGGGGCTATACTACTATCAGGTATTGTTTCCTCGACATTCATTGGTATTTTTCCTGGCTGTGGAACGCTACGACCAATAAAGGCCAATCCCATATAACCAAATACACTTTGTCCCAAAATCGGGGTCACATCAACCATAGTCTTAACTTGTTTGTCACTGGTGCCGAATGTTGCACCGTTTCCGAGAACATCTATATCTTGAATAATAGGTGTATATTCAGGATGACTAATTCTACCCCAAGCCTCTAAAGAGAGGCGATAACGAAGTCGCCCCGTTTCATCCATGAATAATTCATAAAATTCAGCTACCCCTCCCACCTTTCGAAGGTTTGAATAAACTGAATTTCTCCCATCTAAAGTAACCGCAGTATTGATAGCTGCTTGTACCTCGGGTTTATCATAAGAACTATCTAGTACCCGAATCATTTCTTGGATTCTTGTCGTATCAATATAATTTACAGGGTTGAAGAGCCGAACATGACTATCCAACAAATTCTTATCAAAAGCACTATAAACAAAGTCTCCACGCAAAGGAATTAATCCTCCAAGAAATTTCTCGGACGTATTGAATTTTACTGAGCTATCCTTTGCCTGAATTGTAGTTTTGTTCAAAGGTCTTGCCAAAGACAAGAATCTATCAAAAGCGAGACCAGAGTACGACGTAGCTTTTCCTAGAATAACTCGTTTAGAAGCCCACTCACTTATCATGGAGAGGATAGCGCGGGGCGGTGACATATAAACATATACGGTATTGTAGTCTGCTAGAGCAAGATTAATTTTACCAGGATACATTAAGTCTTCGAAATAAACTTCTGTTGTATTTAGAATCTTCTCATAGCCCGTTCCAGTAAGTGTAACGAGATGTGTACCACTAACCGTACCAGTACTTACATTAACATCTGAAATTTGTCCTTTAAAAGCAAGATATGGCGTTTCTCCATGAGAACCATTAAGAAGCATTTTTCGGCCATTAGAAAAGTTTTGTTGAGTAACAGAAATCTCACGTCGCTTCTTATACTCTGAAATATAGGTATCAATTTGTTGATTCATGCCAATAATAAAACTTCTTAAGGCACCAATAAAATCATTAGCCGAGTTTATATTGTTGATACCTATGTCCTTAAAAAGAGTCTGAATTTTACCTGAAAATTGAATTTTTGTAAGGTCTGTATATAAACCTGGAAGTTTATTACTAGTAGGTAATACATTAATTAGCTGCCTAATACTATCTCTTATATTATTAATTTGCTGGTTATAACCCACCCCGCTAGTCGTTGTTGATTCTATGTAAAAACCTGTATGGTAACTAATAAGATTAGAGTAAATCTGGTCGGGATATAGGTTTGGAAAGGCCATTTCCGTGAACTTTTTTACTTTAGCCGGAACATTTGTTTTATTAATTCCCGACTCTGCTTGAACAACAAAATCATTCAAGATATTATAGACATTCGATTTATTAACTTTTGGTTTAGAAGTTGTCTTATTACCATTGATGGCATTCTGAATATCTTGTCCCACATACTGATTTACAAGCCCTACAATACCTAGAAGTGTTTCAGAAAAACTAGGACTGTTTGAAGAGAACTGATTCATGCGATTAGCTGAACCAACAACGCTTTTAATACCATCATCAAATTGAATTGTGTTTGGATTAACTTGAATATTACCATCTTTAAAATAAAAATCTTTCGGGTCGTGATAAAGCCAAATCGTAATAGTATCATTAGCTTCTACCAAATCTTCTATATTAAATGATGTAGACGCCCCAGTAATCCGATAGCGAGCTAGTCCCAAATCTTCATCTTTAACATAGTGCCATTCGGCAGGACCGCCGTCTAGTGGTTCTCGTAAGGTAGGTAAGCGTCCAGGTAGGCCAGATTCAGTCAGGTCCATACGATTCATTGGAAGGCCGGTAGCATCAATGAGTGCTTCGGTTTTTTTACTCGTAACCATCATAAGGTCGTCTAGAGTAAAAGTGACCTGAAATGAATTTCCCTGTGTGCTAGCAGATGTTTTAACAGCAACAACATTCAGGGGGATAAGTTTATAGTATCCTTGAGTTCTATAGTAGTCACGCTCCTCGGTTACATCAGTATAATCTTTCAGTGTCGGAGAATAAGTACCACGAGAAGTAGATACTTTGGAATTAGAATTTACAGTTTGTGCATCCATCCCCAACAGGCTAAGGTCATATTCATCCGCAGCTAATTCTCCTCCGGTTGGGTTTGGCCATACGCTCTCAATTGCTACAAGAGCGAAAGCTGTGTATTCTGGTGCATTGCCTTCATAGTTCATAAAGTATCCTTATCTCTATAATATTTTTATAAAGCCCCCCAGATACGGCTTTTATTGGATTGATATTGGCCATAATCATGGGTGATATACATTTGTAAGTCTGCGTTCATAGTAGTGTTTTGGTCCGAGCGGTGTGTGAAATCCAAAGAACTCACAACAACTTTATAACGAGCTATAAGTTTTTCTGTACCATCTGCGAATTCATCATATCCAATCAAATAAAGTCCACCATAAAAACGTCCTTGATTAGCAGAAAGGTAGGTCAAGGCTTCTAACCCTTTTTCATAAATTTCCCATAATCGCCCCGCCTTAATAATTTTAATTCTCATACCTAATTGTCTCATGGCTTGACCAAAGGTTGTCAAGGAATTACCACCAAGTGTATTGTACTGTACAACCTTATTCTTTGTACTTGGGCTATATTCCTGAGCAAGTGCAACCCCAGTATTAAAAGGTAGAATAAGAGTAGAATTGTAAGCTACTCGTATAATCTCTTGTAAACTAAAAGTATTAGGGTCTTGTGCAAGAGAAGATGGTTGTTGGGCAGCCTCTTCTACAGAACTACCTACGTATTTAAGTTTCTCACCAAGAACATAAAGCCTTGCTCCCCCTCCGCGAACATAGGGAAATGAAGGACGCCATTGAAGCTGATATCTTTTAAGTTGGTTAGAACTAGCGGCCATTTACAATCTCCTGGATTTTAGTGCCTACAGCGTTTGCCAACGCAGAGTGACTTACAAAATTTGCCTGGGTATTAATATACAAATAGTGCTCCGCTTTTTGCATATGGTATTTCGTATCTAGCTTCTGAGCTTCCGTAGTTAATAAATCGTACTTATTTATACTTGTAGCAGTATTAAGCGCTTTGTTACTAAACAATCCATTATAACCCAACATGACTCTATATACAAGGTCTTGTTTTGTGATATAGCCTTTATTTCCTACATCTAATGTATAGTTTTGAGCGTATACCTTCGAGCCTGCGCGTGCAATAATCCAAGACATAGGTTTCCCTATTGCTGCTGGCCAGAAGATAGCGGCATAAACATCACCGATATTGTCATAACCCTCATGGAATAGTTTACTATACTGAGACATATACTTCTCTACATAGGTTAGTTGCTCAATTGGTGACATCTGAGATAGCGCTTTAATGGTTGTTCCAAGCTTAGATGCTGTATCGGGCATAAACTGAATTAAACCAGTAGCTCCACTTCCCATCATGTTTTTCTGTGAAGGAGAGAGCCCAGATTCTACTTGCATTGCTGCTAATAGGTATCGTGGATTAATACCCAGCCTATCAGAAATCTCTTGAACTTTTTCCAAAAATGGTTTTCCCACTTTTTGAGCTACCCCGAATGGGAGTGCTTGCATTAATTGCGAAGCTTTTTGTATGCCTGTATGAACTACCGGACCCAAAGGCACTAGGGGTGTGCTCATCGTTTTAGGAAGATTATTTATAATTTGTTTATAGTCGGCAATCGTCTGAGATAAAGAGTGTGGCTTTGTAGAGGCCTGTTCTTCATGGAGAGTTTTGGCGATTGTTATTCCGAATTGGCCTACCATACTAACAAAACGAGGGGCGTCTTTTTCAAATGCATTCACAATCATGTCATTTACCTGTCCCAAAAGCTGTGCGTGCTTCATTATTTGTTTAGACAAATCAATGTTTCCCTGTGCAAACTTTTGTGTCCAACTTGACATAAAGAAATTGGGGTCTAAATAATATGAGGCTATAGTCTGATTCACGCCATTTATATAAGTATTGTATACTTCTGTGGCTCTTGCTCCATTAACATACAAATGCAATGCCCGCATAAGAACTTGCTGTGTAGAATTGTTAACACCCAATCCATAATGCATATACATGTAATAGTTTTTCAGCATACCTTCATTTAAAGTGGCTGTTCCTGGTGTAAAACTTTCTTTGGTAATACCCAATTTAATAGCAAGGGCTCCCAGAACCTTATTAAATGTATCTGAATTTCCCGTTACCCCCCGAAGCGCAGCAGCAGGAGAAATATGGCCGATAGCTAATAGCTCATTAGCTCGGGCATTTGTCATAATTGCTCCCTGCCCTAAAACTTCATCCAAACCTTTTACCATAGTCTGCGTTGGTTGGGTTGTCAACATGCTCTTGAATTGGTTATCTTTAGCTACAAAGTTTTGAATGTTTGCTAGATTCTGAGGAGCCGAGGCATTCATTTTTACAGCATATCCGTAATCCTTAGAAAAAGCGGTCAACTCTCCCACAAGTCTTATCTGGGCAACCTGAGGCTTGCCGCCGCCCGAGACGGCTGTAAAGAATTTTTCAAATTCTCGTGTAGATTCTTGTATAGCTTTTTGTCTAGGACCAATTAGAGATAGCTGTGAGTAAATCTGAGCGGTCGCCTGGGGATCGGCTCCATAGAGCCCAGCCATGATTGCAGAGTTAGAAACATAAGATTGCAAATCAGACATGTTTTTTACACGAGCATTATGAGATATATAAGCAATAAGTGGTTCTAATTGAGTATAATCATATCCAAGGCGGCTCAATGGCATACCAAACATACTCTGATTACGCATCGTGTCCATCAGGGCATAACCATTGTTACCATTAAATTGACTATATCCTACAAAAGAGGAAGCATAAGCATTAAAATCGTTTACAATACGTTGTTTATCCAGAAGTTTAGAAGCAAATATTTGTCGGGCACGAGAATGTGCATATCCAGATGTAATACGCCCCCCAACATATTGACCGATATGTTGCAATGCTACGGTAGTTGCAATGTCAACAACAGCCAAAGCTAGACCGGCAATCAAACTTGTTCCGGCTGTTTCTGGGGCTGCTGCCACACTAGCTGCTAACTCCTGTGTTTCACGCGCTCTAGCTCCAACTTTAGCAGCGGTTACTACATCACGAATAGCCCCACCTATCCGTTCTATTGTACCCATATTACGTAAAACAGTATAGCCAACACTCAAAAAGTTAGCTAGCATATTTCCATATTTGAAGGAAATTTCAGTTTGCGTTCGAAGCATATCTGCAACGGCTTGTTGATAACCTCCTACAGCCCGTTTAGTAATATTGAAAGACGGCATAGTTACAAAATTGAATTGGTCCTGAATTCTCCGGGCCGCAAAGAATGTACCGGCTGCACCACCGAGGACAGAAGCCCCAACAGTAGTTTTCAATTTTTGAAGACTTTCATCCAAAGAAGGTCCCGGACCCCCTTGACGATAGGGGCGCCAAATATCATTAATACCAGTAATAATTCTATTCTCTTCTCTCCTCCCCATCCCAAAGATGATTAAGCGAGTTTCTTCATCCATAGGAAGACTCGCTATAGCAGATTTTTGTTTGTGGGTTAAAGAATCATAATCCATACTAGTACATCAACCTATTTTTTACTACATAGTTCTCAGTGGTTTGGTGGGCAATTTTAGTGATATCTTTGACAGACATCCCATTAAATGCCATTGTGAGATACACTGTTCCCCCCGTATCTGTAATCGAAGATTCTCCTACAGAGGAGGTTTGAGAAATATTTTCACCAGACTGTATTCTATCAAGAAGTTGTCGATTATTACGAGTATTGTTATCAGAGATTACATATTCACCGCCATGCACAATACCGGCAATATCCATACGTCCACCAGAACCGGTAAATCCACCTATGGCGTGCCCAGGAATAGATGTCGCATTTGGTCCAAAGTGGGCATTTAAATATTGTGGGGTAATGGTGATTGCATTTGGTCCTGTTGTCAAAGCGTTTACTCGTCTGCGTAAAGAGGTTAAAGCGCCGGATGGAAGAGTAATATTATTATTAGAAAGCCACGTATCAAGAACGGCTTGGGCATTCTGTTTCCTTTGTGGCACAGGAATCGCAGCCGCTTCGGTAGCAGAACCTTGTTTATATGGATTCGGTTGGTTAAGAACTTGCGCCATTTGAGTAACCATTCGCTGGATGCCAGCTTTGGCGTCGTCAATAATTTGATGGCCGGAAGCGTATTTAAGAAGCATATTTTGGATTGTTTCCATCTGTTTCATAACAACCTGGCTAGCATTAGTCATAGCGTCTACCTGTGCAGAAATTCCTGTATTTAACTTACCAAGCTGGGATTGAACAATCTGCTCAGCGCGGGTTTGCACCTGACTTTGGCCTTTGTCTACTGCTGCCTTAGCCTCAGCACTCATTTGTCCGTTATCACCAATAAACTTATTTTTGCCAACCATTTGCATCAAATTTAGTAGTATCTGTGCTCCTGGTACTCCTTGGAAACCCGTTTGCTGCATCATTGGCTGAAGGGCACCATATATAAGAGGATTTTCTCCTACCAAGTCCGCAGGATTCATATTCTGCCATCCTTTAGGAAGCATACCATTCTGCGTGAGCGCACCGATACCGGACTGTAGAATGCTCTGCGTTACTTGGGGACTGCCTTTGAATATGCTCTTGAAGCTATTACCCAAAGACATACTATAAGCAAGTGTTGCTGGGTTACTTAATTGAGACTGTACTCCTGAATAAATCTGATTAGCCACAGTAGCAAAAGCTTGTGGATTTGTTTTCATTAGATTGCCCAAATTAGTACCACTTTCAGACATTGTATGATAGAGATTTGTAACCTCTTTCTCCAAATTCTGATTTGTACGAGCTACATTCTTAAGTTGTAAGCTTTCAGTAACTTTCAATAGCGATGGAACCAAAACAGACATCGCAAAATTGCTGATTTGACCATTTTGGGCAGTTGCACCAGCAGCCATTTGGACACTACGCTGAGCATTTTGTGAACCCATCATCTGTGCAGTTTGTAGCATTCCTGTAGCAGCACCTTCGTTGATACCATAGCCGCGAGCTAATTCCCCGACAAAAGCAGTATTTCCCAAAAGTTGCTGTCTATTAGCTGAAACAGTATTAAGAGACACTTGTGACATTAGCTGCCCCATTTGAGCAGCAGTATAACCAAGGCCACGCATATTTCTGCCTTGACCCATGATAAATTGGTCTAGTACAGCATTGCCTGTTCCTATCTGTCCAGTCGGTAACATCCTATGAGCGGCTGCTTGGTCTCCGTAGTAATAACCAAACTGGGAGCCCGCCCCGGCTTGAATTAATCCAGCGACTGAGCCTTGAAAGTTTTGTAGAAGTGTTTGTGGATTAGCTACTGTTTGTGCAATACTTTGCTGGATAATTTTATCCTTGGAGGTTGTGATATGAAGTGACTGTAAGACATTGTTAAATACACCCGCAGCACTCAAGGCAGAAACAACAGAGCCAATGGCCATTGTTGCCAAACCTGCACCCCGACCGGCGGCTGTTGTTGCTGTGCGCATAGTATTTAGGCCAGCTATAGCACCACCAGCACCAGCCATCATAAAGGTCTGATTAAGTCCTACATCATATTGTTTTTCTTGGGTAAAGGCTGAGCCTAATGCACCACCAACAGCACCTTGCTGACCCATGACATTCATTGCAGGTCTAAATCCGTAGGTGAAAGGGTCTTGAATAAAACGGTGAGATGCAATTGTACTTAGTGCCATTGTTGAGGCAAGAGCACTCAAAAAACCCATTGTTTTATCTAGCCCGCGTTTTTGGTCTTTATTTGATGCATTAACGATATTCTGCAATTCTTTAAGAAGATTACCTTTAGAGCGAGACTCGGTAGAGAAACGATGCAGCTCTGCATCGGACATACCAGCCCCCGTACCTACCTGATGATGGATTCTCTTTATATCAACAGATAATTCTTGAATCTTTTCCTCAAACATTTTACGCTGCTCGGGAGTTAATTCTTCCCCCATTTGAAGCGCACTACGTGCCATACGCGCTTGAGAGCGTATACGCCATAATTCTTCTTGATTATATCCACGGTTAAGCGGATTAGCTGAGGCTTCCATCATTTCTAGAGCACTTAAATGACTTGTCGCAGTCCCACGCAAACTAAGCATGGCAGCACCGTAGCTACCAGGAGCCGGAATGCCGCCCTCCTGTTTGTAACTACTGACTATCTCTATGACGCCGCGAAGATATTGTTTCAAATCTTTAATATCAGCGCCAAAAATATCTTGTTGGTGGGACCTATAAATATCACGCACGACGCTCATTTCTTGCCTCATGCGTTTTTCCATCACGCTCGCGCTTTCAATAGATGGTCTTACCGTACCAGGAGGAATATCATAACCATAGACCTCATTGCCACGACGTAAAGCCGCCTCAACATCTTCACTATACATCGGAAAGTTGGTAGTGAGCCCTTTTCTTAGGTCGTCATTATTAGGCATTAATTACCTCTTCGGCGTTCCTCTTTATCAATATCTTTTAAGAAATCCTCATCAATAACCAGATTATCTAAATTGCCATCGTCTCCAAACTTTTCTTGAACCTTCTTAAGCCAGTTTGGGTCTCCAGAGTTCATAATATCATCAATATCCTGAGCAAACTCTTCTTCTTCTTTTTCCTCAGGAGTAAGTTCCTTACGATTACCAAGCTCAAGCTCTATAAGTGTAAAGATAGCATAGTGGTCGTCAGTCCACCTACTGAGGGAAGGCGCATATGGAACTAAATTTCCTCCCTGTCTTTCTTCGGCACCTAATAACGCCATTAGTTCATTATCTTCGGAGGATTTTCTCCATGCATCTATGATATTACGCCATTCGTAGGTGCTTAGGAGTTTTTTAAATCATCTTCTTCTACTGCTGTATTTTCTAACCAGTCTGCGTGCTTTACAATGGCATCAGAAACAAGCATTTCCTCGGATAATCCTTTATTATAGACTTCTTCCATGACATACTTTTCAAAGAGGCTGCTGTAATCCAAATCTTCTGCGGAATTAAATTCATAATCCGAATAAGTCTTTCCATTTTTCTTAATTTTACCCTTTTCATCGGTAACAAGGATACGGGTAATAGAGCTATTTAGGTTGCCCCAATACTGGAAGAAGTAAGTTAGTTGCGGGTCTTCCTCAATTGGATTTGTAAAACCCATTTCATTGAGTTTTTTACTAGCCCAGGCGCGACCTCTGTATTTGTCCTTGAAAGACGGGCGTTGGAAAATAACGTAAATGTTCCAATTCTCAAGGAGTATAAAGTCACTGGGCTCATTTAAAAGGAGTCCCATCATCTTATTTTCAGTTTGTGTGATATCTGTTTCAGCCATAAATTCCTCACCTTTCTGTATACACTCAATATACTCTAAAAAAGAATTCAAGTCAAGAGAAAAGCGGAGCCGAAGCTCCGCCTTTACTGGGGTGATACCTATTTTAGGAACGATAACCGAATAGCACGGAAGTAACTAGGTCAAGCATACCATTCTTAGAGTCGCCATTTTCTCGATAGGCGCGTTTGATGGCATCAGTAAACCAAGTGCCGCTCATTGGACGGGCAACAGCATTTACAGAATCCATAATTACGGATTGCTGAGAAGTCATGCTAATAGAAGCAGACTGTAAAACGCAGACGTAGGAACCGAAGCTACTAGCGCGAGCGTCAGGACTATTAGGTGTGGCCGGTTGGTTATTGTATGTGACGTTGGAACGTACAGAGCTATTAGAGACACGATTCAACACATTCAAGACAAACATGAAAGGATACATGCTGGTATCAGTGCTGTCGATAATGCTTTGAGCAGCCGCGATATCAACCAAATTAGAAGCCTGATAGGTCTTACCTATGTGAGCCCATAGAGGGTTGAAGGAGCCAAGATTACGGAAGTCTGCCCCGTCAATAGTGGCCTTCTCTAGACGAATATTAGTGATTTGATAGCCCGGAGCCAACACGGGTAGCGGAGTGCCAATGACATTCTCGGCACAGCTTCCGAAGTTATCATCGACATTGACATTTTGTGCCATTCCGACTTGCTTTAGAATCCCCTTCTTGTTGGGGGAACCATCAAGAAGATAGTCATGGGGAGGAACAAGTACGCGAATTGAAGCAAATTGGGAAACTCTCATCTAATTACTCCCTTTATGCCAACGCCGTGCTGCGAGACTGGAGGGCTATATTGTTTGTCAAGTTCTCATTAATCATATTCGTGGTATCGAATAGGAATTCTTCGTAAGAATACTTGAATCCAATGAGATTAACGTTATTGGCAATCATTACATCACCAGAGGTAACGGCCTCAGAGGAGCTACGCGGCATGACGGCATAAATATCAAAACGGTTATTTTCCGTAGATTCCTTGCTCTTGACAAATAGATAGGTATAAAGCAGCAGGTCATTAATACCGATTTGCTGTTGAACAGTGTCAGCGTACCAATAGTCTGGTGTTGTGATGTAATGAGCAAGCTCACGTGTGTCAAGCTGGATTCTTTCAGCCGTCACATTAACGCTATAATTATTAGGTACGATACGTGGCTTTGTCGGTGCACCAATGCCATAGATGTTCTGCGTTCCCCAGTCCTCATCAATACGAAGCTGACGAGCCAAACCCACAGTTGTGAATACTCCATTCTTATTAGATTGAAGCGCCTGCGGGCCCTGAGAAAGTTTATTCTGTAGCTTGGTTAGAGCATCAGACACGGCATTCTTAGTTACATTGGAGCCGGTGATTTGGTCTGCCCTCAAATTCCCATATAAAATGGAGGAAATTGAAAGCACCTTAACTTCTGCTAGTGTACTTAGTCTAACGGCCATCTAAATAAACCTCCCATTTTTGGGTTCCTGGGCCATAAATGTAAAAATATCCAAAATCATTTAATATTTCCTCCGCTGTTTTATCTTCTGCATAGGAAGGTAAGCTTTTTAAATTCTTTCTCTGAAACCCTCGTCTATTATATATCTTTTTGTAGTCAGTTACAAATAGTCGATGCCTGCTTTGACCGGTTTGAGTGAAACCTAATTTCTTATAGGCATTTCCGGTACTATATCTATTATCAGAGTAAGTTATTATATGTGTTTTATCGCTTGCAACCAGGAGTTTTCCCAAGGCCCCGCGAATAATCGTATCTCGTTTAGAACAAAATCGTTGCATAATATTTTTAGAGAAACCCATGACTGAGACCAATTCCCCATCATAGGATAATCCGACTCTCTCACCTGAGAATACGGTTCCCTCTAGATGATTATTCTCTAAAAACTCATTATACTCTAAAAAGGATGGATACACCACCTTGCATTTTCTGGCCGATAACTTCCTTGCGGTTTTGCCTAATTTATTATTCAAAAAGGAAGCAACTAAATCAGGCTTTTCTAATACTTCGGAATCCCAGAATTGTACCAGTTGAATTCCCTTTTTCTGCGCGGCTCTGAATTTCTCCTCATGATAGTTGGCATTTCTTTTACTATGCCAGTAAAGACCATTTATTTCTATCCCCAGCCTGTGTTCAGGAAGGTATATATCAATTTCAAGCGGAGAAAGTATCTCTCTGTCATTTACGGTAAACTTCTCATTTCCCAATATCTCTATTATTACTTGATAGGAGAATTCAGGTCTAGTTTTTTGATTATAAAATACGTGTGAAGTTATTTTCTCATTATAGCATTGTGCGCACCCAGCACCATTCATATGGTCGTGTGCATATTGTGTAAATGCACCGTGTGTTTTACAAATTATCGTTGGATACTTTCCAACGCGCTCGCCAACCTGAGAATAGTCGTATTTGTTTCCATGTACTTCCCGCGCTCTAGAAATAAAATCTTCACGAGTTAATACTTTGTTTGGAGCACAGAGTGGGCAACCTTGCCCTTTAAGATGCTTATTAGGTGTTTGGCTAAAATCTCCATGCGTTCTACAGGTAATCGTAACCTTGGTGGAGTCATTGACATAATCAACTTTATCGTAAATATATCTATCTTTGTGTATTTCTTTTGCTTCAGCTAAAAACTCATCTTGGGTTTTAGATTCCATTTTCCCTGTTTTTCTTTCGCACATATAGGGCAGCCGCTTCCTTTTAGATGGTTATATGGAAGCTGGCGAAATTCCCCGTGCTCAGGACAAATAATACGAATTTTATCCTTGGTACGGAGAAGCTCAACAAATGAGTAATCATATTTATCTTTATGCACTTTATTAGCCCGCTCAATAAACTCTTGCGTAGTCATGCCCTATTATAAGTTGATTCCCCCTCCCTGTCAACCAAGGAGGGGGAGATAATTAGGCCAAGTTGTAGAGAAGTCGGTTAGTAACCGGAATGAAGTCCACCTCGGTTACTGGCTGGAAGTCAAATGTAATAGCGTAAACTGTCAAATCATTATTTGGTGTAACAACGATGTTGGCATACGCGACAAGAACACCCTCGGAAACTAGTTGTCCTAGCAATGCTTCCGTGTAGCTCTTGATGCGGGCAGCGGTTTCAGGGCCGCGTGAGGTTGCGCCAATGAAATTCTCTTCCAAATTCTTGTAGAGAAAGGTGTTCATGTAGTCGACAATACGACGGGTCATGAATAGCTGTAGGCCACGACTCGGTGCGCCAGTGAAGCTGGTGTAGTTGTTGGCAGCAATGTACTCCAAAGCCCCTGTCGAAGTACGGCGCTTCTTGACGAAATCCCATGCGCGGGTATACAGCTCGTCACGCTGAGCCTGAGTGAAGGAGAACTCTAGGCCATCCGTGAATATTCCAGCTAGCTGAGCGAAGGTCAAAGAGGTTGCTACGCTGCGGGCAGCCTGAGCACCTACAACAAATGAAGCTAGCATCTCTCCGCCGTAATCTTCTACGCTGCTACTAAAGGCGGTGCTCTTAAAGCCCCCGGCCCATAGCTGGACTCTATCACTGTTGATAACCCCACTAATGTCTTGTGTTGCATCAAGGAAGTCAGCCGCCGTCTTATTAGCGGTATCGCCCTTTAGGTAATATGGCATACCCGTAATCATGCTACGGAACATACGATTTGGAATATTTGACAAAGTATTAATGTGGGCAAGGAACAAAGGCATCAAGGCCTTATAGAACCCGTACCTCTCGGTCCAAGTTGTCGAGTTCGTGCTGGCCCCTGTGTAATTAAACAGATAGGCAGGTTGAATAAAGTTAACCTCTTCGCTTTCAAAAAGAGCTAGAGAAGTAACCCAAGAGTCAGTCATAACCGTAGAACCGGACGTATCCCAACTCATTAGACCACCATTGTAATATCCGGTACCATCGTCCCCATTTGTACCACCTGATAGGGAGATATAAGCGTGTTCGATAATATCGTCGGCTGTAGTTGCATCGTAGACGTAACCAGCAGTTAGTAGTTGCGTCATGGTCGGGTTTGTATCATTTAGCGTAACGAGGTTGGAACTTGTCATACCAAGCCCACCGTTGTTAATTACGGCCTCGATAAGAGCGAGCGGGTAAGAATTGGTACCTGTTCCATAAGGGAAGGGCCCAAGTAGGGATTCGCTGGTGGACTTTAGGTTATCTACCTGCTGAATGAAATCCGCCTGCGTAGCATTTCCGTATCCCCATGTATTCGGGATTTCACGAATTTCACCAGTTAGATTATTGTATAGAACGTAGTAATCTGTGGTGTTATTGTTGTAATAACGGTATGCGGTTGCTCCTGTGCTGTCTGTATAAACAGGATTAGGAATATAAGCCGAGAAGATGTAGCTTTCACGAATATCATTGCCGCTGGCATCAATATACTTCACATCAATTTCAAGAGTATCATCATCTGTAGGTACAGTGCCCTGGGTGTTTAGGGTAACGGCAACCTGGATATTATTGCCAAGAGTACCGTAATCCTTAGCTGACCAAGAGTAGCTCTGGCTGGTTGCACCGCTAATATTAATGGCAAGCAGCTTAGATTGTGTAGCTGTACCTGTGCGAACACAGATAAGTTGATTAGCCCCACCGACATAAGCGGCGAGACCGTGGCGGACAAGTGGGCCGTCACCGAAGGTATCGACCAATTGCGTGTAACTAGTGATGGTTACTGCCTGATTTAGCGGCCCCTTTTCTGCGAGACCAATCATACCGATGATGTTTGAGGCAACACCATTAATATCAGTAAGGCCGCTCAAGTCAGTACGGATATAAGCTCCGAACTGCTTAATCAGATAACCGCCTAGACTAATCTGTTTTGCCATTTAGTTTTCCTCCAAAATACCAATCATGAAGCTATATTTGTATATTATCAACAAGAGTTTCTGTTAAACTTACTTTGTATTGCTGGTAGGTTTCCCCGGACGTATCATTAAAGAATGGAGCCATGACGGAATAAACGAGAGTGCCTATGTACACTGGACCATCTATATACAAATCATGGTTAGTACCTTCGTAGGCGCGAATAAATCGAATGGCAAACAATTCTCTTAAATAGTAGAAGGGGAACTCTAACGTTCCATCATATACGTCTTGCTCTAATTCTAGCATCCAGAGCTTGATTAATTCCACTATATTATCTCTGTCTTTAGAATCTGTACTCCAGACAGAGAGTTCCATAGTGTACTGGTCTACCCATCCCAAATTCAAAGACTCATGGATAGGGGTTGTCGTTCCAACATCGGCTAAATTAATCTCCCCGTCCACAGTATTGCCTATGCCATACATCTGTACAGTGTTGTTAAGCTTCTTAACTACGATACGCCGCTTGATGGGTATAGTGTCCCTCTGGTCTTTCTCAAACGTTTCTCTGGAAGGATAGTCGGTACTAATGTCAAACGGCACACGTAACAGTCCCAATTCTTCTATTTTGAAATTTAGCCCCGCAATAATGATATCTTTGGGATTACGAGAGTCAATAACTGGTAATGTTTTGCCAATAGTAGCCATAAAGCTTCCTTATTTTATCAAAATGTAAAGAACTAAGCAAATAGCCGTTGTATGAAATTTCTTATCTGTTTCGCTCGCACATGGACTTTATTTAAGAAATAGTTTTGTTTAACATTCTCAGGAATGCTCTTGTCCTCTCTAAGCTTAACCTCTGCGGAATAGCTGAGGGCACTCTCTGTCAGCATCATCTCATCAATTTCATCATACCCCGTGTCTGGGTGTAGCAAATTAAAGGCTTCGTCAACAGGAACCACATGACTACGACAATGAGGATGAAATAGGTTGGTATGAAAATTACCTGTTGTCCAGATAGCTGTGGTTAATGTTTCTTCGGTGTAGGTGTACTTACGCCCTCCCACGTCCACAGTAAAAGGAAATGTGAGGCCACCCTCACGTAAAGCTTTTGCTTCGATGGCCTCACAAACTGGACTAGAATTTTCGTCCTTCATTCGGACAATCATCCATCTCATTTTCGAATTCCTCGGGAAAATCTCTCTTGGCCTGGGCTAAACGAAACGCGGCCATACGTTCTTCATACTCTTCAATTTGCTGTAGTGCGGAGTCAATAGCCTCTTGAATTGTCATTAATAGTTTCCTCCAACTTCTATAATCTGGTAGATTGTGTTGGAATTGATTGTCGGCTTCTGAGGGTCTTGTACAGCATACAGAGTTTCTGTAACTTCTCTCGTTCCGTCAGGATTGCAACAGCGTCCGAGTACTTCGAATTTATCACGAAGAAGTCTGCGAGAATTGTCGCTGAGGCGTTCTTTCAACATGTGCAAATCCAGATTTCGGGGAACAGAAAAAGTCTTGTTGCCTTTAAAGAAACCACCGGAACCATCCGGGTACCATTTGTTTGTATTGTCTGTGTAGATGGCTTTGAATTGTATCGGGCTCTTGTAGATAGACCCACGTCCTCCACAGACAGGACATTCAATCCAAGGTGCGCCTCGGTTTTCATCATAGCAGGGAGAGCCATCATCACGTACATTTGGGCACATGATAGGCTCATACCAGAGTACATCAGTCCCTCCCATCCCTAGGGCTGCGTCTGCAACCATGTTAGAAATTGGTGCTAAGTCAAACATATAGTTAATTATACCATCAAACCTTAGAAAAGGTCCATTTTTTAGTTCCGGGACCCCAAATCTGATAGAAACCGTGTTTCTCGGCTATTTCCCTGGCCGTCAATTCCGAATCTCCGTATTTCTCGATTAGTTTATGTCGTTGGAATTGGTTTCTGGAGTACAAGTTAATCGTATCAGTATAATGCAAAGTGTATCTGTTTACCTTGTCGAGAGTAAAACCTAATGTTTTATAAACTTCTCCGCTGCTATACCTATTAGCAGAGAAAGAGATTAAGGTGTCGTGGGATTTTAGAAAATCCTTTATTATTTTTCCAGCCCCGCCAACTACTATTAATCCCCGCTTAGAGGCTAATCTGTCAAGGTGGTTTCCTGTAAACCCTCCAACAGCGACAAGATTCCCATTGTAGAGGAGTCCTTTCTTTATCTTAGAATTTATTGCACCTTGCAGATGGTTTTCTGTAAGGAAGGATTTATACGTAGTGCTGTCAATATTTACCAGATTACATTTCCTCGCATAGATTCTATCAGTGAGCCGGTTTAATTTAGCTAGAATCATATCCTGGACCAGTTCAATGTTGTCTCGGATTTCATAATCCCAGAATTGCAAAAGTTTTATTCCAGCATTTTCTGCGGCCTTAAATTTATCATAATGATACCCTCTTTCCTTGAAAATGGTACTATGATAATAAAGTCCATTTATTTCTATAGCTAATTTATTCTTGGGGATATATATGTCCAATTCCTTTGGATATATCATAGACCGGTCATTAACTTTGTATTCAACATCTATACTGTCAAGAAAGTTTATAATCCTTTGGTGGGGCGTGGAAACATTGCAGGCTGGACACCCCAGCTTATCATATAAATGCCTTACCACGCTTCTTTGGAACCACCCGTGTTGGGCGCACTTTATATCCAATAGTTGTCTATTGTTGCGATATATAAAGGGTTTATATTCATAATTAGGAAAGAGCTTCTTGCCTTCTTGGATTATGATATTAGAGTTCAACACTCTCTTTGTCTTATTACAGTCCGGGCAACCATATCCTTGCAAATGGTTTAGTGGTTGTTTAATAAAGTCCCCATGCTCGGGGCATGTAATTATGACATTTTCCTTGTTGTTAATGTATTGGGTTTTAGAGTAGTCGTACTTCTTGCCATGTATTTTTCTGGCTTCTTTAATAAACTCTTTTGTATCCCTTTTTACATTGCCCGCGCATAGGGGACATCCTACCCCTTGTAGATGGTGCGCCGGTGTTTGTTCGAAAGGCCCATGTTCATTACAGATTATTGTAACTTTATTTTGGCTGCCTAGATAATCTACACGGCTGTAGTCATATTTAGAATGGTGTACCTCTTTTGCTTTATCAACAAACTGCTGGGTTGTTTTTTGCCCGCGCCCAGCATAGGAACATTTTGGGCATCCCTGTCCTTGGAGATGCTTTGCTGGGGTTTGGTAAAAGGAACCATGTTCCTTGCAAATTATTTCTACTTTTGTTTGTGAATTCTTATATGAAACTTTTGAGTAGTCATATTTGGTCCCGTGTTTATGGTCGGCAGCCGAAATAAAAGATGAGGTATCATATTGCATACCTCATTATATACGAGAAGAAGAATTGTGTCAACCGGATTAATACCCTGTAAGGAGTACCATATTGTAGCCCCGCAACAGGTCCTCCGCCTCTCTGCGGTATCTGTCCATCACATCGGCATAAAGTCCTTTTCCAAATGCCGCACTGAAGCCCTGTACACTAAAATTCATCATACCTTTGGTGTAGGATATGTTGATTAATTCAAACGCTTTAATAGCCGAAAAAAGAGCCACAGCATCCTGTAGGGAGGGTGGGATTTCTTTAAATCCATACTCATAATCCACATGAATGATTTGAGGCATACTCGGAACAACTAGGCCATAACCCGAGGACGCAATTAAGTTATTTGGCCCTGTAGCACTAATCTTAGCCTGTGCTGGGAAAAGGATAACTGCGCCCTCTTTTTCATACAAAAAGTACTCATTAGGAGCATATGTACGATTAAGGTAAGGAATACCAAGGCCCTGTGGGTCTTGAATTTCCAAAGCAAGTTTATGAATCTTGGTCACATAACGTTCATAGAATTTAATGTAACTTCTGCCCTTACCGTCGATTCTCTCTTCATTTTCGATTTTATTAGGTACGTAGAGCACCTGTTGGCTGAATGTTGTCCGTTGGTCGGTTGTTAACAAGTCCCACGGTAATGTTCCTGGAGTATACAGTGCCGAGTCATTGTTATATTGAGCCTGCTGGGTTGTAGTCAAATCTGTCCATAGGGGATAATCCCTCGCCGTAGGGGTAAGGAAGGAATTCAAACCACCACTTCCGTAGGTAACTCTATCCTTATAAACATCCTCAGGGCTTTTAGCTAGATTTGTTTTACGGCGGGGGTAAAGCGCAAGCTTAATTTCATTTTCTATACGAGTGACACTACGTTGAATAGCCCTAATGAGTGTAGAACGAAATCCGGGAATAGAACTAGGGCCTGTTACACAGCTAGCGGAGGCTGGCAATGTACCACTATTAGGAATAGGAGTGGAACTCATCATCGGAGCCCCAAACATTCTATCCTCTGTTGCTTCAATTAGAAGTTGTAACTCCTTCCCTTGAACACCAGGGCCTCTGGCATATTCCATACTGTACCCCTATTAAAGACCGAATTCGTCTCTATACTTTTTCAATGTAGTAGTGGTTGTTCCGTAGTAATCAGCAACCGCAGACCAAGTACCCTTTTCTTCATAAAGGGCTGCAATTTCATCTTTTGTAGCGTCTTCAATAGACGCCTGTGTTTCTTCAGCTTCTGGTGCAACCTGTTCCTCATCGGAAGTTTCTTCTGGTTCTTCTTTCTGCTCAGGTGCTTCGACAGATGCAACTACAGGCGTCGGGTCCGCATGACGAATAATTCTGCCAATGTAATCCAAACGCTTAGCAAGGTCAGCAACGTATTGGTCTACGCGCTTTGCAATGCCATCCTCAAAGACAACAAGTTGACCGCCAATGTTTTTAATTTGTCTCCCTGTGCGGGCGAAGCGCTTTTCTAAATGTAGACTAAAATATTCCTCAGCCATATGTTTTCTCCTTTTCATAAAAAAGTTCAGGAACTTCTTTTGCTAATGTTTTGTGTGTGTGTTTATGCGACATACTCTCGCTTTTCAAAAATAAAGGATACTACACTACAGTATAGCATCCTTTCACGAGTTTATCAAATTGTTTAAGCAGTCTGCAAGGCCAATACAATATCACTAGCCGTAGCTGTAGTATTATCTAGGGTGTCAACTGCGTCTTGGATACGGCTCTGACGAAGAACGAAGTTAACAACAGTGTCGTCGGCCTTACCACGGTTAGGACTTGCGAGTGCAGTATAAAGCACCTGTAGTGCAATGGAGTCTGATTCTAAAGCCATTTCTTTTTCCTCCTAGGAAATTATTAGTTGGGGGATTAACCTTGTAGTCTTATTCCTAATTATAGCATTCAATTGTGGTAAATCCAAGTCTTTGTGCCAGCATCATATACTTGAAGAGCCCCTTCTTGGCTCGCAAGTTGTCGTTCAGTGTAATTTTCTGGATTCTGTATGTCAAGACGACTCGCAATTTTGTATTTCATAAACCCATTTCGGTTTTTAAGCTTATTTTTATGGTAATAGAATAGTGAGGTTTTATTTTCTCTCTCAAGTGTAAATCCATTTTTCACATATACGTCACCATGACTATATCGGTTGAAAGAATAGGAAATAATGGGTTTGTCTTTGGGAATACGTTTGAAAAGCTTTGAAAATCCCCCTACGACTATATACCCACGCTCTGTACAAAACCTATCCAACTCCCGGTGTTCACCATAGTCCGTTACACCCATTACCGCTATAAGACGGTCCTGAAAAAGCAAACCCAGCTTAATACCTGAGGTACGCGGGCCTTCTAAATGGTGTTTTTGAAGAAAGTCTTTATATTGTAAACTATCTACTAACACCACTTTAGTATTGCGAGCATACACTTTGTGCTTCACTAGTTGAAGTCTTTGCAATATCATGGAAGATACTAAATCGAAATTATCCTGTATCTCAAAGTCCCAAAATTGCAATAAGGAAATACCACGGTTTTCACAAAGTTTATACTTATCATAATGATAATACTTATCCTCAAGCTTGTCAAGGGTATGATAGAACACGCCGTTAATCTCTATGGCGAGGGAATGCTCGGGAAAATAAATATCTAGCTCTTTCCCATCTAGTAGGGTACGGTTGTTGACCTCATAGGGTATCTTTAGGTTGTCCAAAAAAGTTATGAGTTTTCTATGTGGGGCAGACACATTGCACTTCGGGCATCCTTGCATTTTCTTCGAAATATGCATGTGAGGAGTTTGCCAGAATTCTCCGTGTTTGGGACAAATGATACATACTTTTGTTTTAACCCCCTTATACTCTACCTTCGAATAGTCATAAAAGTCCCCATGTATACTCTGTGCTTGCTTGACGAAGGAGTCAAAGGTATGTTTCCACCTTTTTGTGATACCGAGAAGATGAGCAATATGCTTGACTTTCTGTGGTTTAATCTGTAAATGCTCCGCTATCTCACTAACTGATTCCCCTCGTTCATAGGCAGAAATGATATAGTTGTCGTATAGCTTTTTCCGTTGCAGTACGTCTTTCCTCATATACAAACAGTATACCATAGAGATACATGAAAGTAAACTCTGGCGCCAAGTACAAAAAGAAGAGGCCGCATAAACGGCCTCAACTTTTAGCTTTTAATTAGCTTAGACGATGTTTTCCTGACCAACGTTAACAATGAGGAAGTTGAACTCAGGAGCGCGGGCGTACATCGAAGACACGTGACGGATAGCAAAGTCACGGTTCAAGGTCTGCGGTAGAGGAACCTGTTCTAGAGGAATCCACTGTGCAAGCATAGTGGTCATAAGGTCCGTACCAGCGACAAAACCAGTACCCGGCAGTTGGCGATACGTGAAGGTACCGTAAGCAGACGTTAGGGTCTGAGCGCCGTTGTCGGTAACAGTGACAGGGGACGCAGGGTTGTACACCGGAATCTTACGCAAGAACTTCGGAGTAGCCCCAGCAGCATCAGCGCGGTTAACAATTAGCCACTTCGTAGCGGCATCAAGACTACCGACAGCGAAGGTAATCTGACCATCCGTAGCTGGGACACCTGTGGTTGTAACAGCAGCAGTGGCAACAGCGGTGGATTCACCATTGAAGTTAGCGGCCTTTACCTCGTATGTATAGGTGCCCGCAGGTAGACCAATAGCGGTTCCGTCGTCATAGCTACCGGTAGAAGCAGCGGCAGCAGCAGCAGTTGTAATAGCAGGAGCAGCAGGACGGGCATATTCCCCACCAGTAGCACCAAAGCCCTGGTCAGAGTACTTGTGCCAATCACCAAGGAAGCGGTCAGTAACCAATTCGGATTCTCCGTAAGCAGAGATGTAGCTCTGAGCATCGGCACCAAGAACACCGGCAGCGCGTTCACCCTGATTGGTACGAGCAATCTGGTAGAAGCTCTGCTGGAGATTGATTTTATCGACGGGGCTCATGAATACAACATTCGGACGGGCTAGACCCTGAGTTAGATAGACCTTGTTCTCTGCGGCCCATAGAGCAGCAACGGAAAGAGGCTTACCCTTTAGGTCAAGAACGTTCTGCGGAGCACCGCGCTTAACGATATTCTCGATACCGTCGAACTGTAGGTTCTGCGGGCTAGAGAAGTCAACAGAGCCGAAGGCACGGTTTCCGTGGAATAGCAAGTATTCCGTTTCTTCCATGACGGCTACCATCTTTTCGTTGCGTGCCGTCTGCTCGGCGGTCTGCACACCAGCGCGAGTCGTTGCAACAGCAAGCTCGGTGATGGTGATGCGGTGGCCTAGAAGTGTCGGAAGAGTACGACGACGAGCAATATCCACTTCAACAGTACGCGGAACGCCACCGTCTCGGTAAGCTGCGTAACCAATCTTGTCCTGTCGGCTGGTTACGACATTATACTCGTGTTCGTAGGCAGTTGCCTGGACCTTGTTAAGACGGTCATAGAAAGGAGTTTCAAGGATGTTTAGGCGTTCTAGTTCGCCTTCCAAGTCCTGACGCTCCAAGGACTGTGCGACCTGGGAAGTACCATCAATTGCCTTGAGCACGTCCAAAGGAAGGTGCTCTAGATAATCTAGGTGGTCCGGGTAGTTTCGAGAAACGGTGTCGTTCATAATATTACATATCCTCCTGTAGATAACCTAATTATAATTTACCTCTGTCAGCCATTTTTACGTAATGGTTGAAAGCTTGGGGTTGAATGTCGAGTTCTTGCTGTGCTTGCTCTACAATCCTCGCACGCTTCTGAGAGTGAGAAGCTGTATGGCCTCGGATATCTCGATATGCAGCAACATAAGATTTTAGTGTATCAACTTGCTCGGCGCTGAAAAATGAATTATCGTCGTCGTCGGAAAGTCCAACAGACTTACGAACTAGATTAGGCACCTGTTCTTCTGGGTCCCCGTCTACTGCTGCGCCCGGATGGACAATAGCAGCTTCGGAGCGATAATTAGCAGAAGCAGAAGTGCTCTTAACTACAGTAGTCTCACTGTATAGTTTTTCTACGACTTTTTCAACAATTCTGTCTTCAAAGCCGTCGAAAATAGACTTGATAGCCTCACCGAATTGAACGGTGGACTCTTCGGAAAGAGTAACCACTGTGTCATTGTTAGAAATGGTTTCGGTAATAATACTCTTGAGCGCATCCATGTCGATACTCTTCGTGGCAGCGACATTTGGAGCTTCCTGAGTAACTTGGTCGGCCACTGGAGGTTCTTCCCCACCGGAAATATGTAGAGCATCAGCAATTGTCTGGAAGAGGTCAAGCATAGTATCTAGCTTGTCAAGAATCATTTCCTGAGCAGCATCTTCGCCGCCTTCTCCACCATCACCTTCCTCGTCTCCAACTAGTGTGTCAAGGACACCCCCGGCACCTTCGTCGGCACCCTCATCTGGTGTTGCACTTTCGGTTGGAGCAGGCGCATCGGCTAGTGCCGCACCCTCGTCGCCACCTTCATCCGGGGGCGTTACGTCTGCTTCCTCAGGCAAATGCTTATCCTGGGGGACTCCAGCGTTTTCGGTTTCTGGAGCTACGCCATCTGGTGCTGGCATATTTCCTGCCGTATTATCCTTTTGGTCGGTGCCCTCTGCGGCAAGCTCGGCACCTTGGTCGGCAACTTCTTGGCTCAAACCCGGTTTCGGGTTCTTTTTGTTGTTGTCGGCCTTGGCATCGTTCTGGATAGGAGAAGCCTTCTTGCCCTTATCCTGCTCGCCTGGGGCAGCCTTTAAGGTAACATTCTTATCTGCCATAGCGTTTTTTATATCCTCCTTCAAATCAACATATGATTCAAATACGTGTGTAATTCCATCGCCACCTTGTACCGTAGACTTAATTACAAGACGATTCCTTTCTGCATCGTAGACTGTTTCATCAGGTACAATTGTATGGAACTGAATTTCAGCTTCGTCTTGCGCATCTGCATCCATCATGCTCTTGAGAACAGCAGCCCACGTCTTTGTATTAGGATTTACCGGCTCCGGGGTCATGGAAACTTCGTAGAGGAGCAAGTCAGGAAGATAGGTAACATACTGTCCTTTCTTTACATCATATTCTCTGCGAGGCTGGCCAAGATATTTAGCTCCGATAGAAAGACCAATCTGAGATTTAAATTCTTCATCGGAGTTTTGTAGGAATTCATCCCACATTTTACGAGCCATCGGATGCTTCTTATTAAGCATGGCCTTAATATAAAGACCCTCTGGCCTAATCTCTGCATCCAAGGGCTTACCAAGTGGTGTTTTCAAACTCAGAATTTCGTCTTTGCTAAAACCAAATTGCTGTAGCCAATTCGCATTTTCCTTGGCATAGTCGTGGTCAAAGAAAATCTTCCCGTTTGACTTAAAGAATTCGATAGAATTATGGAAACTTTCTGGATAGACAACTTCCCCGAATAAATCAACGTCGGCGGTAGATGCAATCCCCTCAAAAACCCAAGGGGCATCCTCTCCACCAAAGCCATCAACAGACTTTACAACGTCAATGGGCATAAATACATTGAAAGTATCTTTTTGCATAATTCACCAATATATTAACATGAGAAAAAGGAACAAATCAATACGATATGTGCCTTTTTGTCTGTAATAATGTACTCATTCTACACCATATTAAATGAAAAACTCAACTCAGAGGCTAAAACTTCAAGCTCTGTATGAAATTACGAGTGGACTTTTTGGTCTGTTCTTTGTAATAATCCTGGGTAGAGGACCATTTATTGTACATTTCATTTGGTAGGTAGACTTTATAATTATTACCTTGCTTAGTCCAGTAGACTTTTGAAGGGTCCTCCTTGGAGAGAAGGTCTTCCAACTCTTCACGGCTAAAAGGTCCACGGAAATAGTCGGCATCTCCTACTACATCATTAGAAGGTTTTTTATTCTCATCCACTGAGGTTGTTTCCATAGCCTCGCCAATAGTCGGTTTCTCTTCATTTTGTGGGGGAGCTTTCGCTTCTACAGGAGCCTCTTTCTCGTTGGGTTGTGTTTCTTCTGCATTAGGAAAGAATTGGGTAATGGGGCTTATTTTTCCAACCTCGTCAGTTACAGGTTTAAAGGCCCCTTCCCCCTTCTTCTTACGCTCCCAAGAGACAACTTTCGCTTGACCATCCGGGAGCGCTTCAATGGTTACACGCTGAGTATTACCAAAGCCACTCTGACGTTCAATGGTACGCTGCTCTCCGACCTTTGGAAGAGTTACTTTTTCTTTTTTGGGCGCTTCTTTTTCTTGAGGCCGCTCTTGTTCTGGCTGCTCTTTGGCTGCTTCTTTTGTGGGTAATTTGACATTTTCATGTTCCTTTGAAGGAGTGGGTTTGCTCATAAACTGGCTTCCGGGTTTAACATTGAACAGGCTTGGTTTTTCCTCTTCTTTTGGCTGAGGAGGATTTACCAATGCATCCATCTGAGACTGCAATTCCTTCTTACGCTTACTCCAGGCAAAGCCAAGACTCATCGTCCTATTACGCCCAGCTTGTTGATGGCCAGGCTGTTTATATAATGCACGCGCCTGTTTAATAGCCTTCTTATAATAGGCTTCGTCCTTTGCATAGGTGTCCTTCAAGTCTTTATACTTCTGCTTGTCCTCCTCTGACAGGTGGGACAAGTCCGGCCCTTCCTGAATGGATTCTTCTTTAGCCTCAGATGCTACAGGGGTATTCCGAGTATCAGATTCAGATACTTCTGGTTTATTTTCAGGTACTTTTGGTTCATTTGTGACCCCGAGTTTGGATAAAACACTTTCCGGGCTAACATCGGTATCAAATGTTAGATTACCACGTGCGTCCCTATGCCCGACCATAAGCGCCTTTTTCTTTGGATTGTAAAGAAAATCTACGCTGGAGTCACCACGGCTTAGGCGGAAAACCTTGCCCGGCATTTTTGTGCTAACTTCAATACCATGTTGAGCAATAGTCTTTGTCAAGTCTGTGACAGCCTGCTGTTCGTTTGGAGACAAAGGAGCGTTGAATTGGAATGCCGGAATGACAGCCTCCTCATCAAGGGCTTGCTGTACATTCTCGGGAATTTGGGGCTCGCGCTTTTTGTAATTATCAATCAATTGTTTTGCGACTCCGAATACGTAGTTTTTGTATTGCTCTCTTGCTGCTTCGTCGCCTTCTTGTGGCTGTAGCTGGATGCTACCCGCATTAGCTCCCGTAGGGCTTTTAATTCTCCAGCGATTTCCCTCTGGTGTAATGACAAACCCATCATCAGATATAATTTTGCCTGAGCTAACATGGAAACCCGGATAGATGGATGATGCTCGTTCTTCGGGTGAGACTTCTTCCTCTTCTTCAATTTGGGGTAATTCATCAAACTCATCTGCTTTTTTGGTAGGCTGAGCAGGAGCGCCCTGATGAGGAATTCTTAGAGCCTGATTTGTATACGTTGCTGCATTGCGGGCCTCTTCATCAGTGAGGGTATTAATCAAATCAGGGCCATCACCTTTCGCTAATCCTGCGTTGAGAGATGCATTCGCCCATTTTTTCATGTAGGAATCCATACTCGGTTTTTTATCACTCTTACGCAGCAATATAGTACCGTCAATGCGTCCAAGACGTTGTGCGATTTCTTTTAAAGCTTGAATCTTTTCTCGTGTTGAACCGCTTTCTGCCGCTCTTGTGGCAGTTCGCAAGACTTCTTCTACCTCTCGGGCCATATCAACATCTTGATTGTAATGATAGTATCGTTCATAAGCAAGACGATATTCTAGTCTGTGCAGGGCATGAAGTCCCGTTTTGGGGTCCGTGAGTTCTACAGTAGCTCCTACCTTATCCCCATCAGAGATACCATCAAAGATTCTAGCAGCAGCGTGCAAAAAGACCCTGTGTGTAGCGTTTAACTTTGCCCCACGGAAATTATCAAAGACATTCATCAAAGCTCCAGCCTCGGCTGGGGTAAAATGCTCTGGTAATTCTCTAGGGAGTGTTTCTGGAGAGCCTTCAAAAACATTAGGCTCGATACGAGTAAACTTAGCTTTTTCCTCAGGGTTGAAATCATCGTACATTCTACGATAAATCTGATTAAAATGGTCTCGTAGGGCCGAGGCACCTGGGCTATTCGACTTTAAATTATCCTCCAAATTTTCAAGGCCCGGATACAGATTGGCAAGAATCGAATATTCATTCTTTGCTTCGGAGGCATATGGCTTATAGCGGGATTCATAATGCTCACGCATCCCACTCCCCGACTCCAACTCTTCACGAACCAAATCATCAAGGTTGATTTGAGCAGGAGTAACGCCCTCCTTAGCCATTTCCATAGCCTTAACCAAAGCCAAGTCGAATGCTTTGAGTGTGTACCAAAGCATTTCGTCTGGTTTTGCCCCGGCGGATTTAATTAGTTGATTAACATAACTCTCGATATAAGAGCCCCATCCCTTATCCGGGAGGGCACCGCGTTTCTGGACTTCTCCCTTATGCTGTTCATAGAGAGCTTTCCCCTGCTTATGTATTTTTTCAGGAGTAGTCTTTTGTTCCTGAGCTTGCTTTTGCAACGCCTGCTGGTAATATTGCTGTACCATCCCTGTGTACTGTTGACGCTGCTTTTCGAATGCCTTCTCATACTGCTTTTGTAGCGCAGGGCCACCCACTTCGGCGGCTCTGGAAAGAACGTCTAACTCTTTCTCTAAGCTGCGTAGTGTCTTCTGGTCAGCAGGGTCTAGAGGGACTCCTTGCTTTTGTAGCCACTCGGCGTATCCTTCGGCATCTGTGTGGATAGGAACGACCTTGCCGTGGATATTACGAAAGATAATATGCTTACCTTCATCATCCACATACATCTGGTCGCCAGCCGAAACTGCCTTAAATGTAAAATTAGGTATCAGGTTGCGAAACATCAAAAGCCTCAAGCTGTTGCATAGGGTACTTGAAATGGTAGGCCGCTAATTTAAGATTAGTTAGGCGCTCAGCAATCTCTTGCTCATCCATGTTCATAAAATCAGATTGCAAAAGATACAGGGATTGCAGGAAGTTGAAATATTTCTCAAATTCCTCATCTTTAGGGTCATTCGTTGCACTCGGCATGTGAATTAGAGCAGTGGGGGTATCCTGCTGAGAATACATGTTCGTCAACAATGCAATAATTTGCTTGCGCTCACCATCAGACATTATTGTTCACCTGACTCTCGGGAGAGAATACGAGGACGATATTGCATCAGCTTGTCTATAAAAGACGTGAGTGTCCCCACATTCTTTAATTCAATTTCATCAGCTTCGTCGTCGGCGTCAATAAGAGCTTGCGTAGCCTCTTTAGCCATTTCTGACTTGCGCTGCTCCAACTCTCTCATATATTGTACTATACCATCCGGGACAACAACAGTTGAGACATTGTGCTGTTCCGCTTTACGGTGGAAACGTCCTTGATACTGGCCTGCTTTAGCAGAGTTCCATGTGGGGAATCGGAAACTTCTTTCAGCGGGCAAAGACAACCCATATAGACCGGCACCGGTGACGAGGGAGATAACAAATCTATCCTTTTCTCTCTGGTGCGCAGTTTGCTGTTGATTAACCGACTCAGGAGGGGTATCTCCGTCAATAATATTGATGAGTACCTTGTCCTCGGAGTAGCGCTCTTTCAACTTTCGATAGAGAATATTAATGGCGCGCTTAGAAAAACCAGCAGTGCCCATCTTGAGAGGTGGTTTTCCGGCCCCCTGATGATTCTTCATGGCATCATCAAGGCCGTCCATAATTACATCGAGAATTGGTGCATCCCACGAAGCCAATACCGCATCCATAGCATCTCGACTGGTTTCCGAGAAAATCTGGCGGAACATCTTGTTACGGTCTATGACATTTGTATCTTCTTTTGGCAAACGCCCAATTCCGAGACTGTTCTTTACGCTAGTGGCCTGGGATAGATACTCTTGCATTTCTCTCTTAAAAGCCATAGCATCTCCGGCAGGAAGCTGTTTCATGACACCAGACACTAATAGGTCTGTACCTAAGTCATATTCTAGCAGTCGAGCCGGAGAGGTTGCTCCGAAGGAAGCATTAATCAAAATAGAAGCCAGACCAAGTGCTCTATTCATCTTACCTAAATCAGAGCTTTGACGTAACTTCCTTTCAGCCTGGGAGTATACTGTTCCCCAGTTCTTACCCAAAGGGGCACCAGCATCATCTGTTTGAACAAAACCAAAGTTGTCTCCAGCAACAGTCTTACCACTGAGCGGGTAAATAACGCTACCAAACACATTCATGAAGTCTCTTAGACGGTTATAGTCCTTCCAGATACGACGGCCCATTCTCTTACTTTCTCGGCCCCCGCCTCTGTCGGTCATTGTATACTCCTGAGCTAACGTCATATAATTCTCACGCGCAAAAGCATTCACGAAAGAGATTTCAGAAAGCGTATCAGTAGCCGAGTTACCGGAAATATTCCCATTCAATGTCCAAACAAGGCCACGGGTATTATATACGGAGTCAATAATTTCTTTCAATGCGTGGTGACGGGCGGCATCGTAATTAACATACTGCCCAGATTCGTCAACAGCTAATACTCCGATATGGTTTCCCTTGACTTCTCTTTCCCCGCTACGTCCACCTTGGGCTAATAGTTTCATGTATTGAGCGTCTACATCCAACTCCCAAGCATCTTCTTCGTCTGTGTCCCGACCATCATCAGCCCGAGTAAAACGGAACTTAGAACTACCTACAATTACCATACTGGGCAATTCATTGTCTTGCGCCTTTTTAAGCAAATCTTCCCACTGCTCAATACGAGTAGACCTGTCTCCGTCAATTACAACAGCATATTCGCCAAGGAATTTACCGACTTCGTTCTGCCAAATGTAGGTGTTTTTGTTGGGGGCCGTAACAATAGTTGTTTGCTTACCGTTAGTGATAACTCCACGATTCCTAAGAACAGCAAGGGCTCCTGTAACAACAGCAGTATTATGGGTTACAATATAATCTTTTGTAACAAATAGGTTATCTGGTGAATCTACAGCTATACACTGAGTCTCCCCATCTTCCACCCTCACTACGTCAGTGATGAATCTTTCCCAATTATTAGCAGCACAATATCCGAAATTTGCCGCCTTACGAGGTAGCCGGAAAGGATTGAAGCCAATGCCCTCTGGGAAGGAAATATGCAAACGATATTTTGTCTTATACATTATCCGTTCGCCATCTTCATCAACATAACTTCCGACACCGGTTGATGTAGAGGTTTTACCACCAAGACTTAAGACCAACTCACGCACGTCCTCAGCAAGTTGGGGAGATGCTGTAGTGTATTCTGCGCCTGTGCTATTGATACCGGGGTGGCCATCGGTATCCATCAACCCTTGAAGGAGCGCGATGCGATTCTCTAATGAAGCATATAGGTATTCGCGGGGAATGAATTTGGTATCAGAATGTCTTTGGTCGGTATCTACAAAGGTGGTTTTCAAGTATTCTTTATTGCTAGAGTCGATAAAATCGACCTCATATCGTGAACTGTCTGTAATATTACCATCCCCTAAGATAACTCCCAGGTAGTATGGAGCAATGGGCAGATTATACTCTTGGGTAAACTGTATCGGTTCCACCATAGGGATACTATGATTCAGTTTGCTGCCTTGCGCAGTTTTATGATATAAAGTTTGCATTATTTCTTCCGTGGTTTTTACTGAGCCATATTCCTTTTTGGCCCTCTTGTATTGACCCCGCTTTCCTGCTGTAGGACGAAAGCGTTTTCTCTGTTTTTCGTTTGCTCGGTCTTTAAATGTTTTTGTAAACCACTGATGAGCACCATCAGTAATAATTTCTGTACCATCATTGAAAGTGATTTTATAATTAGGAATACATCCTTGTGGGTAAATACCAACAACTTTACACGCTTTTCCGTCCTTTCCTACCACTTCTTGCCCAATGGTTAAGTCCTTGTTCTCTACCCATCCACGAGGAGTCAGTACCTTTTCATTTAGTCTCAGGCCCTTCCCGAGGCCAAATTTCCAGGTAAGAAAATGCCCATGCCACCCCTTAGGGCCTCCGAAAATCTCATATTGTGAAGGTTCTACGAGTGCAAGGATTCCTGCCTTCTGGTATTCACGGCCATCAAAGTTAGCGCGCCATGTTGCGGAGAGCCCATCCAACTCGGAAATTTCCATATCTTTCAATTCCTCAGAAATACGCATTTCCCCTGTTTGTTCATCCCTAACAGAAGTTAATGCCTTAATCTGAGAAAGCTTCTTTTGGGCGGTACGCGCTTTGTCTTTATAATCCGAAGAAGTCATTTCGGTAATATCAAAGGTTTGTGGCTTCAAGGGATTGAGAACAATTCCCGTCACGACCCCGATGGTACTCATATCACTCATACTTGGGAAGTTGAGCTTAAAGCCCTCAGAAACATCTAGCTTCTCAGGCACCTTGACAATACCGGTCGTGTCCAAACCACGGATTAATGAAGGGGATTCTCCCATCATACCAGCATATGCCGCTTTTTCTTCGTCACTCAAATCCGGGGCATCAAAAACGTACCAATCATACTTCTGATAGTCAGGGATTTGGTCTGGTGGCCAACTTCCCGAAGCAATAGCATAACCAGCATCAGGAGAGTAAAGAATCTTGCCTGTCGGAATTTCTAGGGGTAGATTCTGAGGAGGAGTCTTTTTAATTTCTCCCTTTTCCTCGCCTTGGGGTAGCTGAGCATAGTGCTCGGCCAATGTCTTACCTTTAGAAGGTTTGTAGCCCTCCTTTGCTTGGTAATACGGCTCATCTTCTTGCTGACGGGCTTGATAAACCTCGTCATAAGCTCCAGGATGGTATTTTTGCAATCCCATATCCATATAAGAGCGCTCTTCCTCACGCTTCTGAGGCTGCATAGTCTCATACGGGTTAGGGACCAGCGTCCAGTCAGCACCCTCTTTGTCAATATTGGCATTCAACCAACGCCCGGCAGCGACCGTGCGGCCGTCATTGTTTACGGCCACGTACCCCTGCGGTACAACTTTAACAATTCTTTCTCCCGCTGCGTTTTGGTAGATATTGTCGTCGGCACTCTTTAGAACAAATACCTCGTCTTCATACCACGTCATTGACTTGTGAGTCTCATTGACAAAAGCCGCATTATAACCTCTCCAAGAGAGAATTTCCGGGAGTGCTTGGAAATAATGTAGCGTATTGGGGTATAAATGTAGAACCCCATCAGAATATAACCTAGCAGAATTCCTTCCGGGAGCCATGATAAAAGCATCCTTAGCAAGGAGCGTTTCTAGGTGAGCCTTCATCTTCGGGTTTTCAGAAATAACCTGTATAGAGACAGCCTCGCCATTCTGGTAGGCAACTACCTCGGCCACGCTCTTATCCACGCTTGTATCAAGAAGAGTAACTTTATAGTACATTCTTAAACCCCGTACTTATCTAGGATTTTTGCCATAACTTCTAGCCTGTCAGGAAAAATCTGAGAGAGATAGTTTTTGTTAGTAAAATATAAAGCAAATGTATCTGAGAAATCATCCATCGGCGAGTATTTACTTAGCTCCGTTTCAAACCTTTTTAGCTCGGAGCGTCTCCAAACTGATGTATTCTTTACTCCCATGAACGTGCCGTAGTAGGCTCCTACATCTGCGTAACGAGCCCAACCTCCGCAGTCTAAGAAGTTACCGATTAATCCCATGCTTCCATCAAAGCCTAGACGAGCGAAGAGTAAATGTCCGACCGCATGGTGTACCGCATAGGTAGCCACGCTCAACCCCTCGGTGCGTCCTGGAATTTTGGGGACGATTGGAGTAGAGATGTACTTATAGAAATTTGGATAAACTACAAGGGAGCCTGTGAAAGTTCTGCCACTAGCATCAACTCTTGCAGCGATAATAGATTCTCCAAAGCCCCGCTGCTTAGCTACGTCCTCTCGGTCTCCTGCAAGGATATAGGATAGCCCCAACGCACGCGGGACATTACCCATGTTATATATTGAGGATACAATGATGGCTGCCGAATATTTTGGAACCTGTCCCGACATAGAAATTCCACTACTTTGTAGGGACTCAAGAGGTTTCCAGCCTTCTAACTTTGCTTGGTCTAAAGTTCCCTCAGGAGTATAGACAGGTATATTAGATGGAAGGATACCAGCATTATCGGCCTCAGAAAGAGTCATACTGGCCAGCTCGTCAATCGTAGGGGCATATTGTCCCGCGCGATATACACCACCACCAGGAACAGCGTCTCCAGGCTCTACAGGGGAAAGCGGGTCCCCAACGCGGACTCGGATTCCACCACTATTTCCCAGCATTGACTACCTCACCAAAGTTACTCAATACATCAAACAGGGTCTTTTCTGCGTTTGGAAGCTTTAGGTTGACCTTCGCTAGCTTGGAGCGAAAAAAAGCAGCCAAGGCTTTCGCATCATCATCCTGATGCACACGCAGTGCGCTAAAACCTCCCAAAGGGTACGCCATGCCCTCGGTTGCCTCTAGCATATCTAGCAAAGACACCTTATAAGGGTAGGGAGTAAACCCCTCATCCCGTTTCATGACGTAGGTCACTTTCGTATCAGAGACATAAATCTCTTTTAGTTGAAATTCATTTGCGTCATTATATAGGGCGCGGGCAGCAATATACACCATTATTTCACCTTTTCAAGAATCAAGGAACGGGCACTTTCGAAATATTCCTTAATAGCGGTTAATTCGATATCATATTCTTCGGCATCAAGTGTAACTTCCTGCAAAGCTGAGATGTACTCCTGTGGGATATTCTCCCAAATCGAAGAAAGACTCTCAACAAAGTGGATATTCTTGCTGCTGAATGGGAATATGCCGTCTAAGAATTGCCCGAAAAACTCTCCATCGGCAACAGTATTCGCAGGCTCCGCAGCCGATAGATTTTGAATATCCTCAAGTTTAGTTGTAAAGCTACTATTAGAAATATAGCTAAAGAATCTACCTGAGATAGAATCAAAGCCGAAGGAACTAAGAGAAAATTTACTATCTCCGAGCAAAATGGCGTCCGTCACTACAACAGCCGAGAACATTTCTTTGACACGTTGATAAAGCCCCTTGCTTACAGTCCCTTCCCGATATCCTACGTCGAGTCTGCGAAAAGCGTCTGCCATATCCGAATAGGTCATATATGTTGTGTCGGAATTCCAGAATTCTCGCATTACGGCAAAAGTCTGACGTAGCTCTTTAAGTTCTATCAAAACCTCGGGCTGAATAAAACGCATCTTCTTATACAATGCTTCTTTTACACGTGAAGCAACGACAGACAGCAAGGTCTTATTTACAATATACTCTTGGTTAAGTTGTGATGAAGCTTTGGTGATAATAAACCCTTTACCATCCTGCTCCATGATAGTGCGTTTGCCAAGCGGAAAGGTAATCTGTGTACCCAGCCTAAAGCCCTGCTCATACAAAGCATTCATAGTGGTGCCCTCGGTAAGAGTACGATACTTGCTAGACTTACGAAGCACTTGACGCAAGTTGTTATAATTAACTAGATAGCCCGCGAATTCTACATTATTGATGTGGGCAAGCAGCAAATCCAGATGGCCAGAATTCGCCAAATCATCTGCATTATACCCCTGCTTAGCTGCAAGAGCTTCAATCTTCGAAGCAACACCATCTTCCAGGAAGAGATGAGCGTTTGCCTCATCAAACGTCATTGAGGCCGCATCCTTTGATAATTCAGCTTTGCCGGTCAAATCAATAACACGCTGGAAATCACCGTTAATTAGCCAGTATTTTCTACCTTCGTGGTTAATATGCCAGCCTTTTACGACAAGCTGCTCAGCTAAAGATACTAGAAATTTGTCAGGTTTGCCTCCCACATTCTTATCCTGGAGGAACTGAAAGATTCCCAAATGTGTTTCGTCTCCGAAGATAGTTGTAATCAATGTTTCTTCATAATCATGCGCTTGGGAGAGTGTTACAGCGCCGCTCACAACATAAGGATACAAAAAAGCATCGAGGTTCTCTTTGTATGCGGAGAGAAACTCTAATGTAACCACATCTGGAAGTTTAGCTAATCTCTTTTCGTCTCCGAGCTGTAGCACCTGAGCGGCCTTTTTCTTGTTGCTTTTTCGTGCTGGACGCTTTCTTACAGCCTTATGAGTATCCATCTGCGGTTGAAAGATTTTATCAAAATCAATTTTCAACATAAACTTCCTCTATTATACCTAGCTTTCCGTGAATTTTCCAACACAATTATACCACAAAAAAGAGAGGGCTGCGAGAAACCCGCAGCCCCCTCTGGAGATTAGAAAGAATTACTTAACTGGCTTGTTACCGAAAGCTCCGACCTTCGGACGGGGGTCGCGTGACTTTACGATGTAGGTGTAACGACGGCCAAATTCCTTCTTGTCATGGAAACTCGTTGGGACAACATGCCAGGCTTCGCGTTGGTCTGCGGAGAGCTTGGATTCCCAATGACGGGCTTCCCCGAGGGACTTAAAGACGGTATTTTCAAAATCGTCTACACTCTTCTTAGCCTTGTCACCGGACTGCTTGATGCGTGCCTGTACCTTAGCGGCATCCGGGTCAGCATCAAACGGCTGAGTGTCCGGGCGAGCTACGCCTTCTTCATCCGTTGTAGCCTTCTGAGACCAGCGGGCTTCCTTAGCATGACGAGCAGCATGGTCGTCTACAGATTCAGGAGCATTCGTACCCTGAGCATCGGAAGGGGTCATGACGGCCTTCATGCTTGTGCTGCCCTTGGAACCAACACTTACGTCGTGCCCACTGATGTCATTACCCGGCTGCCCGCGAACTTCCTTACCGGCGTTGTGGTCATGGGCATGTACCTGAGTATTCACTTCGTCTTCGGAAATACCTTCTGGCATAGCCATCTTATCTTCGGTATCAGCTTCCGGGACATGAGAGTCAGCATTTACCTGCTCGTCGTGCTTGACTTCGGCATCAGAAATTGGCTTGTTGGGGCGTAGGGCATGTCCAGTTGTAGCATTCTCTGGGGCGTCGGACATATTAGCCAGTCTCTCGGCATCGTCTAAGGATTTGAGGATATTGGCTAAGGCGTCGAAAACTTCTCCACCCAAACTACTGACATTCTCCGGGTAAAATTCAAAGTCTTCTGCACTGTTAACAGACTTGAGGGCATCAGCCACGGCATCCTTTACAAAGCCGTTGATTGCGTCATGCCACTTATCTGTAAGCCTAGGACCGAATTCATCAAAGTCCATAAAGCCCTTAGAAACAAAAGCCTTAATTACGGAAGTAATATCGCCTTCCTGAATTGTCTCGATAACCGGCGTCATATCCTGCTCAATAACTACGTGGTGCGGAGTTGACATAGGACCAACAGGCTCCTGCCATTCAACATCACCATAGCTCTTTAGTGTGTCATTATCAACAATAACAGCATCGGGGTAGTGCTTACTCATGAAGCGTAACCAATCCGCAGCACCACCGTTTGTACGGAGGCTCTTTAGAACAACTGCCTTCTTAGAGTCCTTCTTCTTCTTACCCTCGGCAGCCATTTTCTGATACTTCTCCTTACCGTACTTCTTACGGCCAATCCAGGCAGCGAGAGCGCCAGCATCTTTTGTAGTACCCTCTGTATTTGTAGTGCCCCCTGCATTCCAGTCATCCCTAATTTTTTCATAATCCTTAGCCTGCTTGTCAAGCTCTGTCATACTAGGAACGCGTCCTTCTCCATTAGGAGCTAAGCGTTCACGTTCAGGGCCGCCGAATTCCAACAGACTACCTTTACTTTTCTTAGAGTCTTCAGCTTTAACACCTTTGTCCTCAAGCTCCTTTTCTAGTTTCTTAAATCTTTCGCCAGAGCCGAGCTTGGGCTTCTTGCCCTTCATGACATAGATACCGTCGGACTTGATAACATATTCGTTACCATCGGCATCATTGATGGTGGCAACCTGTCCGTTTTGTAATTCAACTTTTTCCACGACAACTCCTTTTTTAGTCTTATTAATGGATGCTTGACAAATAGCGTATGCAGAGCTTTTATCATGGCCCTGCTTCATTACATCTTCGACGCATCTATCTAGTTTAGTTTTTCCGGGCATATTAATATTACCTCTCTAGAAATCTGCGAAATCTATATAACTCAGAACTGTTGGGCTTATACTCCGCAATACTCTCCATCTTGGAAATACGGTTTGGTGACTCGCCTGTAATATACTGTAATTCTTTTTTACCAACGTACTTAATCCTGTGCTGTCTGCTGAACAGTTCCAGCAGCAACCTATCCTTTTGTGTCAGCACACCTTTTACTTCTAAAAACAACCCTCTTTCTGGTAGAAAGAAATCGGGAAGATAACTAAATTTGGAGCTAAAGAAAAACCTCTTAGGTTCATATTTAAAGCGAATATCACTGTAAAGTAACAGTTTTGCAACATAGACTTCCCATCTAGAGCGGTAACGAATTCCACGATATTCCGTGGGCTTACCGCGTTTAAAGGACGCCATATCGCATAGTTTATCAGATAATTGGTGGATATTACAAGTATTATGCCGAAAAATTAATCTTGTAGTTAATACGTTTTCTTACCAGTAGCATAAGGGGAACCCCAGTCATAAGGACCCTTTACCCCATTTTGACGAACAGCTTGATACTCGGTAAGAGCCAAGTAAGAAGCTGAAAACAAGGCACTGTCAGCAACATTGCGGCCCGAGCTAGAGATGGAACCAATCGTGCGTGTACCATCCATCGTTACACGGGGGACAGTCTTAGAGAATGGAGCAGCCAAACCAGCTTGGGAAACTCTGTAATTAAAGTGCCAAGTGTCATTTAGCGTGTGCCCCGTTACAGCCCCAAAAGTAACGGACAGGCTGTTAGAAAGGGTCTGAGAAACACCTGTAATAGTAACTCCAGTTGTCCATGTAACCCCTCCGTTGTCAGACCAAGCAAAGGTGTCCGAAGCACCAACACTATCAATACGGATAGCATATCGTGTGTTAGCTAAGGTAGAGTTGTAGGTAAGGATTGTATCTACAGACAAATCATTAAGGCCCGCGCCAGAAAAAAGACTATCAACAGTATTCTCGTAGGCTGTCGGGTCAAAGAAAATCTGTGGATTTTCAAGCGTACCAATTCCCGTGCCTGGTTCAACGTTATAAGGGTCGAAATTGTAATCAGTTGCGGCTGTATTCTGATGTGTAGTTTCGGGGGGAACAAGATTACCAGCACTATCAATGTAGTAGTCGGCATTCATGTACAGCCAGAAGCTCAAAGCATCTTGCAACTTTAGAGCATTAGCATATGTGTAGGCTGGAGCAGCCCCGGTTTCATAATAAGCATTCCAAGCATCAGGATATTTAGTAACGATGTCATTATAAGCAGTCTCGCTATTTAAATCGAATTGTACAATATTTCGATACGGCTCTGTACGAGCATCAATGGGAGCATTATCTGTAAGCGACTGCCCCGCGTTTGGAGCATTTGTTGGGGAATCTGCGATAGAGGAACGTAGAATGTCTACTGTAACATTTGCAGCGGCAGGGGTTCCTACGGCTTGTAGTCTATAGTAGTCTGTAGAAACATCAACTTCTTTGGTAGCTCCGGCTGCAATGGTTACATAATATTGATTTTCGCGCTCCGTATAAACATTAATAGGAGTACTAAGACTATTCGTAAAAGTCAAACTCCTAGTCATATAGGACAGCTCACGAGTGACAGTCTCATTCAACGTACCTGAGAATGCATCCGTAAGAGTAATAGTTTCTAGTAGTGGATTTTTTGAAGTATCATACATTCGTTAACCACCTTGGCCCAATGGCCTTTTTGTCATTATACCTGATTTTTGTGGAATCAGCAATTATTGAGACTGAGTGCCACCATAGACAATTGTTATAACCCAACTGACAACCCCTTTACCGCATTTGCCATGCTTACTCCTCAACTTTATCAGGGGATTTTGGCCAAGTGGGTTTGTGAGGATTCTTAATGTTGGCCGGTAAATCCCTAAGAGCTTGTCTGTATTTCTTCCAAGCTTCTACCTGTGGCCCTGTAAGCGGTGCGTCTGGAAGCTGTGTCCAATCCGTTTCTATTAGCTTGGCCGTGCGTGCGGCTCTGAGGGTAGCCATAGCCTCAGCATCTTTGTCTGCTTGTGTCTTTACTTTGAAATCTGCCATTAAAAACTCTCCGGGGCTTTTGCATTAGGTTCATCAGGGCCATAGGTATAGAGCAAGGTAACGTCTAGCGTGCCGTCTGAAAGCCTCTCAGCGGCAACCACGGGCACGTATGGAAGGGTTGTGCTGATAGGTTGGGACGTGTCAAGGCTTGAGCCGGGGGGCAAAGTGGAAAAGTCAAAAGTGTCTGAGGTTGTGCCGACAGTAGCCGTCAACACGTCGCCATTCCAACTGTAAGAGGCTGGATTGAGGGTGTTATATTGTGGCGAATAAGTTACATTAGTCATCAGTACCACCTACCTATGGCAAGATGATGAATAAGAATCGTCGTCAGTCCCGAAATATCGTCCGCCTCCACGACCACTGAGCTAGCGCTGGATGTACTGACAGCATTGGCGACGTAGACCATTAGTCTCCTACCGACGCGGCCATCCGTTGCTGAGACGCTACCTTGCCACGTAGGGTCAGCAACAAACGACGTCGGGAAATACCACGGGTTAGCGGTATAGTATGAGGACCCGCCATAACCGGTAGCGCTCCACGTGGAGGGGGTCTCCACATCTGTATGCCAACAAATCTGCGTCCCATCACTATATCTTACATAGTTACCATTAGTATTTGAACCCGAAGCGACAACATTTCTACCATTTATATTAATAGCGCCGGTACTATTGATACCCCCTACCACACTTAATAGGCCACTAAGAGAAACTTCACTCGTAGACCTATTAATAGTAAGAGGCGTATCAAGGTAGGTGCCAGTCCCGTCGTAAGACTTAGCAACTAGATTATCTGCGCCGGAAGTAGTATATGTGACATTAAGAGTCCAGGTTGTTGCAGTTCCGTCAAACTCCGTGTCATAGTTTCCTCCCCCACCGTTTGTTGCGTTACCCTGGATAAAAAGTATCATAGACTGGCCACTGACCCAATATGACTGATTGACTACTTCTTGTACAACAGAAGAAATATCTGGAGTTGTAAGAGCCGTTGTTGGGTACGTCAATGGTCCTACCCATTGAACAGTAGCAGTGGTTTTATTAGCAGAGTTATCAACAGCTATAGCCTCACTAAGTGTAGTAGGAGAAGTCGGATTGGCTCCTGCTATATACCCTTTTATGTCTACATTCTTAGCACCGCCGCCATCTCCACTCAGAGAGTTAGCAGTAATTGTAGCGGAAGTGATGGTAGCACCTACGGGTATAGCTACATTTGCAAACTTTACTCCCAAATGTTCCTCGACAGTAGCATCATTCATACCCGTCCAAGGATTAGTGGAGGTCCAACCGCTGCCGTCACTTCGTACATACCACGTGTCTCCGTTTACCGAAGGAGACATACTGATACTAATAGGTGTGCTCGACGTGGTGTACCCAAACTCCCATTGTTTTGTGGAACCTAACTCATACACCATTAAGTTGTCTGTACCAGAAACCCTCGAAAGCGAAAGCCCACCACTAAAAGTCTTACCTCCACTGATAGTTTGTGCTGATACAAGGTCTACAAAAGAATTACTTAATAAAACATTTCCCCACGCAGTGCCATTATATATAAGTGCGTCTCCGGTAGCGGGGGTAACAATAGATGTATCTGTCAGGCCCATCAAGGCAGGTGGATTAGCAGATGAATAATAGTAGGAGCCGTGCTGACCATCAAGTAAATCTGCATCTAACCCCGAAGCAGCACCGTCTACAGTCTTAAGTTTAGTCAGGATATCTGCGGCTGTGTATGATGATGCAGCTAATGCACCTATGTCAGATAAGACTTGGGCAGGAGTGCGCTGCTGCAAAGCACTTGAGCTAACAGCATTGATATAGTTACCTGCTGTATAAGCAGTTAATCCAGTACCCCCTTTTGTTGCAGTTATTGTAGGAATTTGGGCAATATTAAAAGTACCAGTCGTAATTTTGCTAGCATCCAGGCTGGGTATGTCACTGGCAACTAGGCTGCCGAATGCGGCTGTCGTGGCTCCAGTTGCCCGTAGAACTTGACCAGATGTGAGGCCGCTAACGGTGTGCTCCGCCCCTAATCCTGTTGTTGTAGCAAGCACGTGTGCGCTGGGGGTAAATGTAGATGGAACTCCCGTTAGATTTCCCCATGCTAAATAGTAGCTTCCCTGTTGTCCATCCAGCAAATCAGCGTCTAGTCCGCTTGAGGCACCATCATTGCCGGAAGTCCAAACAGTGTCTACCGCATTAATTTTCCATTGGTAATTGGATGGTCCGATTCTAGTAATTGATAATACATTATCCCCTGATGCGCTGGGGCC